>Ga0213872_10000068_pt1 | contig 91693 bp, 80 predicted proteins | sample VelepicomBERX_R2_FD_160071 | JGI IMG/M metagenome (GOLD analysis project Ga0213872, IMG submission 160071) | Rhizosphere microbial communities from Vellozia epidendroides in rupestrian grasslands, the National Park of Serra do Cipo, Brazil - RX_R2 | ecosystem: Host-associated > Plants > Roots >... | reverse complement strand
ATGCCTAGTCCTGGTGACATAGATGTGACTTGCAAACCGTGCAAAAGAAAAAACCATCGGCCTGTGGGCCGATGGTTTCAAGTCGAAATTTCGACGCTGGCTTTATGCCTTGGCAAGACCCGGCACCCTTGAAGGCGTGCCGGACCCGGTGCCATTACAGGCGGTGCAGCGGAGCGCAGTTGTTCGGCTTGTTGTTCGAGTCAACACGCGTCACGTGCGACTGGCGGGCGGCCACGCCCGAGGTCGAACCGTCGAGGTAGGCGATACCGCTCAGGTTGGTCAGGTTGGAGTTCTGGAAGCCGTTGATGACGGCTTGCACCAGGCCGAACTGGGTGGCGTTCTTTTCTTCGGCCGTGGTGTAGATGGCGTGCATCACGGTGGCGAAGTTGTAGGCGCCGGAAGCCAGCTGGTTGCGCGTGGCCGTCGAGTTCAGGAAGTTGCCTTGGCTGTCGGCATTGGGGCTCATGCCGTCGATCTTGACGAAGTAGCCATTGCCGCTGACCACGCCGCCGCCGCCCACGCCCAGCACGCCGATGACGTAGTTGCTGGCCGAGCCGACAGCCGACTTGACCTGGCCGCTGGTCGGGTTGATCTGGATGTCCAGGCCGGGGATGCTGGCAGCTTCAGCGTCGCCGTTCGAGCGGATGGCCAGGCCACCCAGCAGGCCGCCGGCCTTGGCCACGGCAACGTCGATGCTCTTGGCGCCGAAGTAGGCGTTGGCAATGTTGTTGCCGTCGATCGTCACAGCAGACGATTCGCGGTCGTTGCCGCCGCACTGGCCGTTGGCGAAGTAGATGTTCGAAGCAGCTTGCGTGCCCGACAGGTCGTCGCGGCGAGCCACGTGGAGCACGGCACCGGAAGAGATGGCTGCAGCAGCGGTCTGGTTGGTGGCGCCGACCAGGTCAGACAGTTGCTTGATCGAGCCGCCGCTCATGATCAGGCTGGTGTAGTCTGCGCGCGAGATCGAGGGCTGGCACGCTGCCGAGGTGTAGTTGCTGATGCAAGCGTTGCCCACGCCGAAGGTCTTTTCCTGCAGGGCGGCGTACAGCGGAGCGCTCACGACAACACCGAAGGACTCGACGAACAGGGGCTGTTCAACCAGGGTCGACAGCTTGCCGCCAGCGGCAGCGGGGTACACGGCGTAGAGCTCTTCAGCACGCGCGTCGGACAGGGCCAAGTCGGCTTGCAGCACGTTGTGCGACGTGCAGGAGACGTTGTAGGTGGCGATGCCAGCGAAGGTCGTGGCAGCGGTAGCGAAACCGGAACCGGTCGTGCCGCAGAAGGCGTTCGCAGCCTTGGTGCCGGGCGTGGTTTGTGCAGCGGCGCCGGTGGCGGTGGGGCCGACGAAGACCACGTCAGCTTCGGGAATGGCGGTTGCAGAAGCGGTGCCGAAGTTCCAGGACTTGTTGGCGTTCTGGGTCACGCCAGACATGGCCGACAGCTTGGGCAGCTTGCCCAGCAGCTGCGAGACGCCGCCGGCCGAGCCGTTGTTGAAGTTGTAGACCACGAAGACCAGTTGGCCGCCCACGCCCTTGACGGTGGACTGAGCCACGCCCAGGTAGCCGTTGACGTTGCCGGAAGCGTTGGCGACGGAGGGGCTGCCGGTCAGCGAACCCTTGTCGGTGATGACGATCGGGGTCATCTTGGTGGTGTCGAACACGGCGGTCGGCAGGACCAGGGGCAGGTTGCCCGACATGGTCGAAGCGCCACCGATGAACAGGGTGGCGGCCGGAGCGCAGTTCTGGACGATGGCTTCAGCAGCAGCGGCGCTGGTGACAGGCGTAGCCAGGGCGGCGGCCGTGCACAGCGACAGGTTCGGGCCTGCAGAGGTGGCGGCGAAGGAGGAGATCGAGCAGACGGCCAGGGCGGCGCCAGCGATCAGGGAAGTCTTGAGTTTCATGACGAGTGTTTCCAAAAAATTAAATGAATGGATTACGGAGCATCAAGTTGTGAAGGTGTCCGGATGCCCCCCGGACCCTGCACACAGACGATTCACTCTGCCCAGAGCATCACCTGTCACTCACGGCAATCTTGCTTCACGCTTTGATTGCAGTGAGTGAGACTTTATTCACACATTGCGACACGCTGATGCGTGGAATTGATCCCAAACCGGAAATACGGGCTATGCGGAATAGTCCGTTCGGATCATCAGTGGCCGCGTACGGCGGTAGAGGGTGCGTTGCCCGTGCGCGCGTTGGCGGGCATGGGCAGGAGGTTGAGCGCATGCGCGCGTGCAATGGCCTGAACGCGGTTGCCCACGTTCAGCTTGCGATAGATCTTTTGCAAATGATTCTTGACGGTCAATGCGCTGACGGCCAGGATCATGCCGATTTCGACATTGGTCTTGCCCAGCAGCAAATAGCGCATCACTTCGAGTTCGCGCGACGAAAGCGGCGACGCCGGTTTCTGGATGTGGCCCTGGCCGGTTGCATCGCGGGTCGCAATGATGCGCAGAAAGGCCTGGTGCATGTAGGGGAGCAGCAGGGTCAGGAAGTATTCGTGGCGCTCGGTCGGCGGCGTGGGAATGTCGAACAGCGCAAAGAATGTCGCGCCGCCTTGCAGGCGCTCGGTGCCGCAGGCCAGCACGTTGCTGAGGCGCTCCTTGCCGATCGACCTGGAGAGCTGGGCCGCGGATTCTGAGTGGGCGGGGCGCCCCAGGTCGGCGGATTTTTGAGCCGAAGCCGCATCGTCGGCGAGTTCGGCGACGCCGCGGAATGTGAGTCGGCCAAACTGGCGGCAATGACGCACGATGTTCACAGCCAATCCGTTTTCGCTGTCATAAAGCCGGTGCAGGGCGTCGGCGTCGCGCGGCTGCGCATTCAGGCATTCGGTGTGGAGCACGCGGTCGTCTTCGTCCAGGTGCACGCACACCATCAGGCTGTGAGGGAGCAGCGCACCCAATGCCCCCTGGCTCCAGGTGAAGAGCTGGCGCAGCAGACGGACGTACAGGCCGTTTTCAATGGCGCGCACCAGACGTTCTTCTTCGTCGCGACTCAGAATGATCAGTTCTTGAACGCAAGGATGGGTTGTTTTCATAGCCGCTGCTCAATACAACATTGCAGACGATCTGCACCACGCATCGCAATCGCTCTGAGGTTCATGCAAAGACAAATACCGATTGCGAGGCATGCAATCGGTAGTTTGAGTAGGCCGGACGACCAGGGCAGTGGTCGCGCCCGCCTAGACGGACAGGAGATCGGCTGCGCCGACCTGCTATCAGCGCTGGAGGATGACGGCCTTGGCGTTGGTGGCGCCAGCTTGCTGGATGTAAGCCACGGCGCCAGCGTTGGTGCCGTTGGTGTTGTCTTGGTAGATCCAAGCCAGCGACGTGGTCGAACCGTTCTGGTCGATCACGGCGGTCACGTTCGTGGACGTGCCCAACTGTTGGATGACGGCGCTGTTGTTGGTCAGCGTGTTGGTCGTGTCGAGCAGGGGCTCAACGACGCCGCCGATCACGGTGGAGTCAGCAGCGGGAGCGGAGATGACGGTCAGGGTGGTCAGGCTGATGTCGTCAGCGAAAGCACCGAAGGAAGCAACGGCCAGAGCGGCAGCAACGAGGGACTTGAAGTTCATGATGTGGACTCTCTCAGTAGGGTATTTAAGTTGATAAACAGTCACCGACTTGAAGTCGCCCTGTCTTTGACAAAGTGGCGACCCACAACTCGTTTACTGCCAAAGCGCATGAACTTTCGAAGGTCAGGACTTTCTTGATCCGTTTGTTCGAGAAGCGCATTGCTCCTTTGCAGTGGTTTGCACTTTAGAAATCCTCTGTGACCACCCCATGAATCGTGGACTATTCACGCTTGTTCAGGGGGGTCAGGGTTTGCCCGGGGTACTGAAGTCACTCGGGCATCACAAATAGCGGATTGCACTGCGCAGAAGTTCACGGATCGGCACTTACGCGGCCCGAGGCGGCGCCGTAGTTGGCAGTGAGGCGTTCAACGCCGCACCCACAGCCAACCGAACAGGTCCCGATCATGAACAAGCTGAACTTCACCGCCGCCCACCTTCGCGCTCTCGTCGCAGCCGCCGCTGTCGCCCTGGCCGCGCCCGTGTTTGCAGCGGATATCAGCCTGACGGGCGTCACGTCGGTGCAGAACGGCCTGGACAACGTGTCCAACGTGACCAGCATCGAGTCGGGCGCGGCGGGCGGTGCCGACAGCAGCAACTACGCCTCGGTGATCCAGAACGGCAACGATAACGTGGCCAATATCACGCAGACGGGTTTTGGCAACCATGTCGAACTGACGCAGAGCGGCGACAGCAACAGCTTTGCGGCGCAGCAGATCGGCAGCGAGAACACCATCCTGGCCCAGCAGTTCGGCAACGCCGTGGCAACGCTGTACCAGAACGGCTCGAACAACAGCATCCAGCTCTACCAGGCTGCAGGCCAGAACGTGGCCTACGTCAGCCAGACCGGCAGCGGCAACCGCGCCGTGATTATTCAGCGCTGAAAGCGGGCTGGATACTTTCCTGGAAGAGGTGTTTTGCAATCTCCGGCATGACGCTCATTTTTTGAGTTATTGCGGCTCCTGATCGGTATCGTGAGGATTTCACGAATGGCGGGGCGCGCGGACTCGGGCGGCGCCCGAGTGATCGCGTGCCTGCATGAAAAAGCGGATTGCACTGCGTAGAAGTTCACGGATCGGCACTTACGCGGACCGGGGCTGCGCCGTAGTTGGCAGTGAGGCGTTCGACGCCGCATCTACAGCCAACCGAGCAGGTCCCGATCATGAACAAGCTGAACTTCACCGCCGCCCACCTTCGCGCTCTCGTCGCAGCCGCCGCTGTCGCCCTGGCCGCGCCCGTGTTTGCAGCCGACATCAGCCTGACGGGCGTAGCGTCGGTGCAGAACGGCCTGGACAACGTGTCCAACGTGACCAGCATCGAGTCGGGCGTGGCGGGCGGTGCCGAAAGCAGCAACTACGCCTCGGTGATCCAGAACGGCAACGACAATGTGGCAAATATCACACAGACCGGTTCGGGCAACCATGTCGAACTGACCCAGAACGGCGACAGCAACAGCTTCACGGCGCAGCAGATCGGCAGCGAGAACACCATCCTGGCCCAGCAGTTCGGCAATGCCATGGCAACGCTGTACCAGAACGGCTCGAACAACAGCATTCAGCTCTACCAAGCTGCAGGCCAGAACGTGGCTTATGTCAGCCAGACCGGCAGCGGCAACCGCGCCGTGATCATGCAGCGTTGAAAATGATTGGCGATTGGCGATTGGCGATTGGGCGCCGCCAATGGACTGCAGGGCCCCTGGGGGCCCTGCAGTGGACGCGCTGGCGGTGTGGCGGCGAGCGCCCGGGTGCTGGAGGCTGGGTCCGGCGCTTATTGAGAGACGGTGAACCTCAAACCTGAACCGCGCAGCGTCACGTTGCTGACGTTGAGCGTTTGAATGCCGGGCAGCTGGTTGAGGGTGATCACGTTGTTGTCGCCGATTTCCTGCAGCGTGGCGGCGCTGTTGCCCAGCTGGCTGGCCGTGATGATGTTGCCCGTGCCGTTTTGATAGGTGGTCAGGGTGTTTCCTGATCCGGACTGCGAGATGTCGGCGTAATTGCCAACGCCGATCTGCGTGGCGTTGACCGTATTGCTCGAACCCGATTGAATGACCCGGATCTGGTTGAGGTTGCCGTTCTGGACGATCGTGGCGCTGTTGTACGAGCCCGTTTGTTCCACATCGGCGATGTTGCCGTTGCCAAGCGGATAGAGCGACCGGTCGGTCGTCGAGGTGTCGAGGGTCTGGTCGATCGAGCCGACCAGGTTGTTGCCGTTGCTCTGGATGATGCTGGCGGCGGTGAGCAGGATGTCGGCCTGGCCGATGTCCGTATATTTGAGGAGCGCCGCGCCCGGCGACACTTGCGCATGCGCGCCAAGTGGCAGCACCGCGCAGGCGGCCAGGGCAATGCAACCGGCCATGCCGGGAATCGACAAGGCGCGATCCGCCTTGTATTGCTGGTGCACGAGTTTCTTGCTCATTTCCTATTCCAATACAAGTCGAAGATATCAGCCTTGGGCTTGTTTTGCACGGCACTTGCGGCGGCGGCAGGTGGTGCCGCGCTCGCGGTGGGCGCTGCCGGCCGGGCAGCAGCGGCCGTCGTATCAGGCGCTGGCGCGGTCGGCGCGGGCGTTGGCGTTGAAGGTGCGTTTGCGGGCGCCGTGACCGCCTTGGCTGCGGGGCTGGCAGAACTGGCGGAAGGGGCTGCAGCGGCAGGCGCGCTGGCCGCCACGGCCGCTATTGCCGGTGCCTTCGTGGGCGCACTTGCGGGTGCACTTGCAGGTGCATTTGCAGGTGCATTTGCAGGCGCAGCCGTGGCCTTCGCCGATGCCGCCTTGGCGGGCAAGCTGGCAGCCGGCGCTGCTGACGTTGATGAAGCCGGAGGCGCTGCGCGGTCCTGTGGTGGCGGGGACGCGGGTGTCGCGGCGGCCGGCGGCGCGGCCGGTGGGCTTGCAGCCGCTCCTGCGGGTGCCTGTGTGCCGGGCCGAGCCTGGCTGGCTGTCGTCGCCGCGGCCGCGGCGCGCGCGGCTCCACCGGCTTGGCGCGGGTCGTCCAGGAAGGGCAGCGGCACCACGGTCTCGCGGGCGGCGACCACGGGACGCATCGGAATCTGCGCCGTTTCATCGACGGGTTCGCCGCTGAGATTGGTGACCTCGTCCCCCAGATAGGCCTGGATGACGGGCGAGAACCACTGGCTGTTGTCTTCCAGTTCGACGTTGTGGTCGCGAATGCCGTTGACTGTCAGGTGGATGACGGCCGCTTCGATGGCCTCGCGCACGGCGAGCTGCCCCGGTTCGTTGGTGGCGTAGCCCGTTTCAGCCTGCAGCAGCGCCTGATAGGACGTGTAGGCATAGATGCTGGCATTGAGCTGGTAGGAATAGATGGTCTTGGTGACCGAGACCGCATTCAGGATCTGTCCGTAACGGACGTCCACGCTGCGCAGCGACACCGTCACCTGGTCGACCCGGTATTGGGTGCTTGCGCCGATGCCGAGGTAGTTGGCGCCCTTGCCGCCCGAACGCACATTGCTTTCATAGGCAATCACGCCGCCCTCGATGATCATGCTGGCAGGCATCATGTTGGGCAGGTTGTAGAGCGGCTTGCCTTTTTCCGTCGAGCTTTCGGCGGCGCGGATGACGCGCCGCTCGGTCAGCAGGTTCTGCAGGCCTTCGCGTTCCACGGGCACATACCATCCCGAGTCCCACAAGGCCTTGATCAGCATGGTGGCCGCACCCTGCGAGACCAGCGTGGAGTAGGCGCTGTCCGGCGAGGGCTTGTATTGGCCGGTCTCGTCGCGAAACGCGTAGACCGCAACGGGGATGCGCACCTTGGGCCTGGGCAGGCGCGTCAAGTCCTGCGTGATGGCCGTGGTCGGCGACAGTTTGGCGTTCGACTTGACTTCGGACGGCGGGACGTTGGTGGCGCACCCCGTCACTGCCAATGCCAAAATGGCAAGCAGATGCTTTCCACGGGTCAGCACATTCGCCCGTGCCTGGTATTGAGCCGCTTGCACCTCAGGGCCCCGACGATACGGCCAGGTTGCTCGACGAGATGTTGAACGACACCTGGGCACCCGTCGATTTGTCGGTCGTCGTGACCTGCAGCGTGCCGTTGCCCATGTCCTGGATCGAAATCGAATACCCGGCGGTGTCGTAGGTGCCGGGCACCAGCGTGCTGCCCTTGCCGAAGACGGCAGTCAGTGTTTCGGACGAGAGTCGATTGAGAATGGCCTGCTGCAGCGCATTGTTGAAGTTCTGCAGCGGTGTCAGCGTCGGCGCATGGGTGCTGTTCTGGGCGCCTGCAATGGCAAGCAGGCCCGCGGCGTTGTTGGGATTGCCGCCCACGAACGACGGATTGATAGGCGCATAAACCAATTCCGTGGCCGAGCCGGAGAAACCAGCCAGCAGCCCCGTCATCAACAGCCCGCAGCGGGCCAACAAGGCCGCCCTGGAGCTTGCAACATGCTTCAATTCATGCATTACAACACCCAAATCATTCTTAGAAACCGTTCTTTGCCATGTCAGGGTCGCCGCCACCGACCATTTGCAGTGTTTGGCTGATGATGTTCGCATACACCTTTTCGACCGCATCAAGGCTCAATGCGCTGATGGCGTTCACCTTGATCGGCAAGGAACCCGAAAACACCACTTGCTGATCCTGAACGACAAAGATCGCGTTCCCGTACCGCCGGGAAGGCCGCTCGATGATCACCAAGTTGTATTTTTCGAAGTCAGGCTTTTCGCGCCAATAGTCCGTGAAGCGTCGATAGAACTCCATGCCGCCCGGCGTGAAGGTCTGGTTGACAACAATACCGAACGAGTCCTTGCTCGACACCGGCGCTTCGTCCGAAGACGATGCGCCATTTTCCGTGGGTGCCTCGTTCTGCGCCCAAGCACATCCCGCCACTGCCATCAGCAGCGGCAAGACGATCATGCGAAGAATTCGGGAATGTTCCACACCCACGGAAACAGCCAAGCACAAGACCTGACACCAAAAACAAAATAGTATGTTAGGTGGGCCCGATGACACTCTCGTGACGCGGGGCAGGCCGGGGTCCGCCTGCATGGGGGGCAGCTACCCCCCGACTGCGGGGGCGGCGGTTTCAGTCGATGGTTTCAGCCTTTCTTGCTCGCGAGCCAGGCCCGGACATTGTCTTCCAGGATATCCATCGGCACGGCGCCGTTCTTCAGGATCAGGTCGTGGAATTCGCGGAGATCGAATTGCCCCCCGAGGTCCTTTTTCGCCAATGCCCGCAATTCGAGAATCTTCAGCATGCCGATCTTGTAGGCGCAGGCCTGGCCGGGCCAGACAATGTAGCGGTTGGTTTCGGTGAAGATGTCGCGCTCGGGATTGGGCGTGTTGGCTCTGAAGTAATTCATGACCTGGGCGCGCGTCCAATGCTTGGCGTGCACGCCGGTGTCGACAACCAGGCGCACGGCGCGCAGCAGCTCGTCGTTCAGGCGGCCGAAATCCATGTACGGATCGGCGTAGAAACCGTAGGCCTTGGGAAAGTATTCGGAATAGAGGGCCCAGCCTTCCTCGAATGCGCTGTTGCCGCCGTACTTGCGGAATTTCGGAATGCCTCGCAATTCCTGCGCAATCGCGATCTGCATGTGGTGGCCGGGAATGGCTTCGTGGTGGGCCAGGGTCTCCATCTCGAAGATGGGCAGGCCGCGCATGTCGACCGTGTTGATGTAATAGGTGCCGGGCCGCGTGCCGTCCGCCGAGGGCTGCTCATAAAAGGCCCCGGCGGAACCCAGCTCGCGGAAGGGCTCGACCGGCTTGATCACCAGCGGCGCCTGGGGCAGGGTGATGAAGAACTCCGGTAGACGCGCGCGCATCTCGTCGATGATCTGCGTGGCCCGCTGCATATAGGCCTGCTTGCCTTCGTCGGTCGTCGGGTAATAGAAGCGCGGGTTGGTCTTGATGTACTTGAAGAAGGCCTGCAAGTCGCCTTTGAAGCCGACCCGGGCCATGATGGCCCGCATGTCGCGATGGATGCGCGCGACCTCGCTCAAGCCGAGCTGGTGGATCTGCTCGGCCCCCATGCGGGTGGTGGTGGCATCGCGCAAGCGGTAGGCGTAGTACTCGCCGCCGTCCGGCAGCTTCCAGACGCCGTCGTCGTCGGCGGCGTGTTTTTCCTGCTCGGCCAGCAGCGCCAGCAGCTTCGAATAGGCTGGCTTGACGGCCTCCAGCAGCGCGGCGCGGGCTTCTTGCCGCAGCACCGCCTTGGTGGCGTCGTCCGTGTCCTTCAGCGCGTCGAGCTTGGTGCAGAAGTCGTCCCACAAGGCGCTCTTGCCGGCCGAGGCGTCGAAGGGCTCGCCGCTGATGACGTCCTTGATCGAATCCTCGACCAGCGGGAACACGAAGCGCGGCGGCAGCACGCCGAGGGCCGCGTCGGCCTTCATGTTGCTCATCAGCTGGTCGAACAAGGGCGCCATGCCGCGCAGGCGCGCGATGTAGGCCCGTGCGTCCGCCACATCGGCAATGGGGTGGTAGTTGATCAGGAACGCCGGTGCTTCCGAGTGCAGGCCCGACATCTGGTTGACCGGGTAGTCGTGATGGCGCCAGCGCCAGCCCTCGATGTCCTGCTCGGCTTGCTTGACGAACATCCGGTAGCTGACCCGGGTCTGCTCGTCCAGTTGCTCGTAATGGAATTCGCGCCGCAGCTCGGCCAGGTGCTGGGTGGTCAATGCCAGGTTCTCGATCGCATGCGCGTCGGAGAGGTCGTCCCACCGGTCGGTCTGCTGGTGCAGGCCCAGGCGCGCGGCCATCATCGGGCTGCGCGCCACGTTCTCGTCGAAGACGCGGTCGAAGAAGGCATTGGCCCTGGCGCTTTCCGTCAGGGTTTCAGCGGCCAGGGCGGGAATACTCAGCGAAGCCAGCACGGCGGCGCTGCACAGCAGTTTCTGGATCATGGCGATACAAATCTGGACGCGCACCCGGCGCGTCATCATCAACGGTAGAACGCTTCGACCTTGCCCTTGAGCTTGACGGTCAGCGGATTGCCCTTGCGGTCGACCGAGCGGCCCACGGGCACTTTGATCCAGCCTTCGCTGATGCAGTATTCCTGCACGTCCATGCGCTCCTTGTCGTTGAAGCGAATGCCGACCTCGTGCTCGAACACGGCGGCCACGTGGTGCGGGCTGCGCGGGTCGACGGACAGGCGGTCGGGCAGGGCGGGAAGATTCGTTGTGTCGGTCATGTTGATTTCCGTTGGAGGAGTTCTTTGTTCAGTTCAAGAGTTCAATTCAAAAGGCCCAGCAGCCGGTCCAGGCCGCCTTCGTTGATGGCTACCATGGCCTGCTCGCGCACCTTGGGCTTGGCGTGGTAGGCCACCGAGAGGCCGGCGGCGCCCATCATCAGCAGGTCGTTGGCGCCGTCGCCGACGGCAATCGCCTGCGCGGGCGTGGCGCCTATGGCCGCTGCGCATTCCAGCAGCATGCGGCGCTTTTCGGCGCCGTCGCAGATGTCGCCCCAGGGCTGCTCGACGAGGCCGCCGGTCAGCGCGCCGTCCTTGAATTCGAGTTCGTTGGAGCGCACGAAGTCCATGCCGAGCTCTGCCGCCACGAAGCGCGTGAAGAAGGTGAAGCCGCCCGAGACCAGCACCAGCTTCAAGCCGGCGGCCTTCATCGCGGCCGTCAATTCGCGGGCGCCCGGATTGAATTGCAGGCGCTCGTGCAGCACCTCGTGCAGCGCTGATTCCGGCACGCCTTTCAAGAGCGCCAGGCGGCGGCGCAGGCTGTCCTTGAAGTCGGTGATCTCGCCGCGCATGGCGGCCTCGGTGATGGCGGCGACTTCGGCCTTGCGCCCCGCGGCGGCGGCGATCTCGTCGATGCACTCGATGTTGATCAGCGTCGAGTCCATGTCGAAGGCGGCGAGCCTGAAGTCGCGCAGGCGCAGGGGCGGCGTGAAGCCCTGGATCACCAGGCCGGGAGAAATCTCATGGGGTGTCATGGCGTCGGTCATATCAGGGTTGGGCCACGGGCTGGCCCAGCAGGCGCAGCACTTCGCGGATGGCCTGAGCGCGGTCCTTCGGGTCGCTCAAGGACTTGTCGATGCGCAGCTTGTCGTTGCCGACCAGCTTGATGTTGCGGTTCTTCTGCACCAGCTCGATCACGCGCATGGCATCGATCGGTGGGTTGGGGCGGAAGTTGATGTTCATGACGGTCGGCGCGGCGTCGATCTTGCTGACGCCATAGGGCTTGGCCAGCACGCGCAGGCGGTGCGTGTCGAACAGGGTCTGGCCCTGCGCGGGCAGCTTGCCGAAGCGGTCGGTGATCTCTTCCAGCATGGCGTCGATCTGCTGCGACTTGTCGGCGCTGGCCAGGCGCTTGTAGAGCGATAGCCTGACGTGCACGTCGCCGCAATAACTGTCAGGTAACAGTGCCGGCGCATGCAGGTTGATCTCGGTGGTGGCGGCAAAGGGCGCGAGCAGGTCGGGCTCCTTGCCAGCCTTGAGCGAGCGCACCGCTTCGTTGAGCATGTCGTTGTAGAGCTGGAAGCCGATCTCCATCATGTTGCCGCTCTGGTTCTCGCCCAGCACCTCGCCGGCGCCGCGGATCTCCAGGTCGTGCATGGCGAGGTAGAAGCCCGACCCCAGCTCTTCCATGGCCTGGATCGCGTCGAGGCGTTGCGCGGCCTGCTTGGTCAGGCCCTCGATGTCGGGCACCATCAGGTAGGCATAGGCCTGGTGGTGCGAGCGGCCCACGCGGCCGCGCAGCTGGTGCAGCTGCGCCAGGCCGAACTTGTCGGCGCGGCTGATCACGATGGTGTTGGCGCTGGGCACGTCGATGCCGGTCTCGATGATGGTCGAGCACAGCAGCACGTTGTGCTTGCCGGAGACGAACTCGCGCATCACGCGCTCGAGCTCGCGCTCGGGCATCTGGCCGTGCGCGACGATGATGCGCGCTTCAGGCAGCAGCTCGGCCAGCTTCTGGCGCCGGTTCTCTATGGTCTCGACCTCGTTGTGCAGGAAGTAGACCTGCCCGCCGCGCTTGAGCTCGCGCAGCACCGCCTCGCGTATGGTGCCGCTGCTCTCTGCGCGCACGAAGGTCTTGATGGCCAGGCGGCGCTGCGGCGCGGTGGCGATCACGCTGAGGTCGCGCAAACCCTCCAAGGCCATGCCCAGCGTGCGCGGGATCGGCGTGGCGGTCAGCGTCAGCACGTCGACCTCGGCGCGCAAGGCCTTCATGGCCTCCTTGTGGCGCACGCCGAAGCGGTGCTCCTCGTCGATGATCAAGAGGCCCAGCCGATTGAATTTAACCTCGCCCGAGAGCAGCTTGTGCGTGCCGATCACGATGTCTATCGTGCCGTCCTGCAGGCCCTGCATGGCCGCCTTGATCTCCTTGGTGGAGCGGAAGCGGCTCATCTCGGCGACCTTGACCGGCCATTTGCCGAAGCGGTCGGCGATGTTCTGGTAATGCTGCTCGGCCAGCAGCGTGGTGGGGGCGAGCAGGGCCACCTGCTTGCCGCCCATCACCGCCACGAAGGCGGCGCGCAGCGCCACCTCGGTCTTGCCAAAGCCCACGTCGCCGCAGACCAGGCGGTCCATGGGCTTGGGCGAAATCATGTCCTGGATCACCGCGTGGATGGCGGCGCGCTGGTCGGGCGTCTCCTCGAAGCCGAAGCTGGCGGCGAAGGCCTCATAGTCGTGCGGCGAGTAGCGGAAGGCATGGCCTTCGCGCACGGCGCGCTGCGCATAGAGGTTGAGCAGTTCGGCGGCGGTGTCGCGCACCTGCTCGGCGGCCTTGCGCTTGGCCTTGTCCCACTGGCCCGAGCCGAGGCGGTGCAGCGGCGCTTCCTCGGGGCTCACGCCGGTGTAGCGGCTGATCAGGTGCAGCTGCGCCACCGGCACATAAAGGGTGGCCTTGTCGGCGTATTCGAGGTGCAGGAATTCGCTGGAGCCGTCGCCGATGTCGATGTTCAGCAGGCCCTGGTAGCGGCCGATGCCGTGGTTGATGTGCACGACCGGGTCGCCGACCTTGAGCTCCGAGAGGTCCTTGATCAGCGCGTTGACGTCGCTGACCTGCTCCTGCTTGCGGCGCCTGCGCGTCGTGGGCGTGGTGGCGAACAGCTCGGTCTCGGTGAAGAGCTGGATCTGCCGCTGCTGCTCCGGCTCGAACCAGAAGAAGCCGCTGGCCAGCGGCGCCGCCGCGATGGCGAACTTCTCGTCGCCGGCCTCGAATTCGGCCAGGTCCTCGACGCTGGGCGGATCGATGCCGCTGTCGCGCAGCATCTCCAGCAGGCTCTCGCGCCGGCCCTCGCTCTCGGCCAGCAGCAGCACGCGGTGGGGCGTGCTCTTCAGGTGCGCTTGAAGGCGCGCCAGCGGCTCCTGCGCGCCGCGCTCGACGCTGACGTCAGGCAGCGGGCGCGCGAACTCGACCGGCTGGTCGGCCGAGATGGCGCCACGCACCGTCAGCACCGCATGCGGATGCGTCAGGCTGAAGAAGTCCTCGACCTTCAGGAAGATCTCTTCGGGCGGCAGGATGGGCCGCTCCGGGTCGTGCTGCAGGAAGCGGTGGCGCTCGCGCGTGTCGGTCCAGAAGCGCTTGAGTGCCTCGTCGACTTCGCCGTGGAGCGCCAGCGCGGCCTGCTCGCCGATGAAGTCGAAGATGGTGGCCGTCTGCTCGAAAAAGATCGGCAGGTAGTACTCGATGCCGGACGAGGCGATGCCGTTGGCCATGTCCTTGTACAGGCGCGAGCGGCTCGGGTCGCCGTCCATCTTCTCGCGCCAGCGCGCGCGGAAGGCCTGGCGCGCCGCTTCGTCCATGGGGAACTCGCGGCCCGGCAGCAGGCGCACCTCGGGCACGGGGTAGAGGCTGCGCTGGCTGTCGGGGTCGAAGGTGCGTATGGAGTCGACCTCGTCGCCGAACAGGTCGACGCGGTAGGGCACCAGCGAGCCCATGGGAAAGAGGTCGATCAGGCCGCCGCGCACCGCGTACTCTCCGGGGCTGACGACCTGGCTCACGTTCGTGTAGCCGCCCAGTGTCAATTGCGCCTTCAGGCTGGCCTCGTCGAGGCGCTGCTTCTGCTTGAAATGGAAGGTGGTCGCGGCCAGGAACGAGGGCGGCGCCAGGCGCGTCAGCGCCGTGGTGGCGGGCAGCAGCACCACGTCGACGTCGCGTTGGCTTGTGGGCTTGCCTTGCGACTGCAGCAGGCGCCAGAGCGTGGCCAGGCGCTCCGAGATCAGGTCCTGGTGCGGCGAAAAGGTGTCGTAGGGCAGGGTTTCCCAGTCAGGGAACACGGCCACGCGCAAGCCCGGTGCAAAGAAGCGCAGCTCGTCTTCCAGCCGCTGCGTGTCGCCGGGCTCGGCGCAGACGATGGCGGTGATGCGCCCGGCCTCCAGCTGCTGCAGGGCGAAGCGGGCCAGCAGCAGGGCGTCCGCCGAGCCGGTGGGGCGGGGCTGGTTGAAACGTTTTCCGGGCTGGATCTGGGGCAGATGCATGTAAGAAGACAGAAGCGGCGTGACGGCACGGGCCGTAAGTCCTACAAATGAGTGCAGCCCCGGACCGGGGCTTGCGGCGCCATTGTAGGGAGGGCGCGGCGCGGCGAGCCTGAGTGCGTCAGTTATTTCATCTAATCAATTAGACATTATCTAATTTTTTCGCTAGCATTCGCCACCGATGTCAGCCAGGAGGCCATCATGAAAATCGATCGCATTCACCACGTCGCCTACCGGTGCAAGGACGCCAAGGCCACCGTCGAGTGGTACGGCAAGCACCTGGGCATGGATTTCGTGCTCGCCATTGCCGAAGACCGCGTGCCGTCCACCCAGGCGCCGGACCCCTACATGCATGTGTTCCTCGACGCCGGCCACGGCAATGTGCTGGCGTTTTTCGAGCTGCCCAATTCGCCTGAGATGGGGCGCGACACCAACACCCCGGAGTGGGTGCAGCACATCGCCTTCAAGGTTGACAGCGTGGCCGACCTGGAGGCCACCAAGGCGCGCCTGGAGGCGGCAGGCATCTCTGTCGTCGGGCCGACCAACCACACCATCTTCAAGAGTATTTATTTCTTCGACCCCAACGGCCACCGCCTGGAGCTGGCCGCAGACGTCGGCACGCCCGAGATGATGCAAAAGCTCGACGCCTGCAAATGGGACATGCTCAACGAATGGGCGCAGACCCGGCGCGCCCCCAAACATGCAGCCTGGATGCACGAGCAGCCGGCGGGAGCCCAGCATGATTGACCACACGCACGACCCGGCGGCATGCGCCTGGGTGGCCAGCGCCAACGAGGCGCAGGCCGATTTCCCCATCCAGAACCTGCCTTACGGTCTGTTCCGCCGCGCCGGCCACAACGAGTCGTGGCGCGTCGGCGTGGCCATTGGCGACCAGATCCTTGATCTCCGGCTGGCGGCCAGCGCGGGTCGCTGGGAAACCCCGGTCGAGGTCTCGCTGCAGGACCTGGCCAATGGCGACCTGAACGCCTTCATGGCGCGGCCGCGCGCTGCCCAGCGGGCATTGCGCCATGCCTTGTTCGCGGCTTTGGTGGAAGGCAGTCCGCAGCAGAAGGCCTTGAGCGCTTGCCTGGTCGCGCAAAGCGCCGTCGAGATGGCCGTGCCCTGCCGCATCGGCGACTACACCGACTTCTACACGGGCATCCATCACGCCGTGGCGGTGGGCAAGCTGTTCCGGCCCGATAACCCGCTGCTGCCGAACTACAAATGGGTGCCGATCGGCTACCACGGCCGGGCCTCGTCGATTGGCGTGTCGGGGCAGCAGGTGCGCCGGCCCTGGGGCCAGCTGAAGAGCCCCGACGCTGACGCGCCGGTGTTCGCGCCCTGCAAGCGCCTGGACTACGAGCTGGAGCTGGCGCTGTTCGTCGGCGCCGGCAACGCCCTGGGCGAACCCGTGGCCATGGCGCAGGCTGAAGCGCACATGTTCGGCATGTGCCTGCTGAACGACTGGTCGGCGCGCGACCTGCAGGCCTGGGAGTACCAGCCGCTGGGCCCGTTCCTGGCCAAGAGCTTCGCCTCGACGATCTCGCCCTGGATCGTCACCCTGGACGCCCTGGCGCCGTTCCGCTGCGCCTTCGAGCGCCCGGAAGGCGATCCGCAGCCGCTGCCCTACCTGGATTCGGCGCAGAACCGCAGCCACGGCGCGATGGACATCGAACTCGAAGTCTGGCTGCAGACGGCGGCCATGCGCGAGCAGGGGCAGGCCGCCGTGCGCGTGAGCCGCTCCAACTTCAGGCACGCCTACTGGACCCTGGCTCAGATGCTGAGCCACCATGCGAGCAATGGCTGCAATCTGCAGCCCGGCGACCTGATGGGCACGGGCACCTTGTCCGGTCCGAATGCGGACGAGGCGGGGTCTCTGCTCGAGCTCTCCGCCGGCAGCAAGCAGGCGCTCAAGCTGCCCAACGGCGAGACGCGGATCTTCCTGCAGGACGGCGACACGGTGACGCTGCGTGCTGCGGCCGAGCGTGCCGGCGCGCGGCGAATCGGGTTTGGGGATTGTGCGGCAACGGTGGTGGCGGCTGCAGTGGGCCAAGCCTAGAACGCTGCCTTGGGGTCTGGGTCAGCAAAGCGACCTCAAACAGCATGCCAGGGTGGAGTTGATGCGGTCGAATACAGAATTCTGTATAGTTGACGCATGAAAACCACGCTCGATCTGAATGATCAACTGCTGACTGATGCCAAGGCTTTGGCAGCGCAGCAGCGCACCAGCCTGACCCGTTTGATCGAGGAAGGGTTGCAATTGCGGCTGCGCGCCAAAGAAATGAGCCAGGTGCGTGCACGCAAGCGCTTGCCCGTCTTCAAGGGGCGCGGCGGCTTGGCGTCGGGCGTTGACCCGACGAGCAACAAGTCATTGCTCGCGGCGCTGGACGATGACGCCTGACGTCAACGTCCTGGTCGCTGCATCGCGCAGCGACCATCCGCATCACGCTGTCGCGCTCGCCTGGCTTGAGGAAGCCTTGGCGAATGCCGCGTCAGGGGCGTCCTTTATGTTGATGCCCATGGTATTGACGAGTGTTCTGCGCCTGGTGACCAGCCCCAGGATTTTCGTCCAGCCGACGCCTGTGGTTGATGCAGTCGACTTCATCGACGCCCTACTCGCCGCGCCCGGCGTGCAATTGGCATCGCTGGGGCCAGAATGGCCCAAGCTGCGACAGATGTGCCTGGACAAGCAACTGGGTGGTAACGACATTCCGGATGCATGGCTGGCAGCCGCCGTTGAGCAACTGGGCGAGCATCTGGTCAGCTTTGACCGTGATTTCAAGAAACTGCTGGGGCGTGCTCGGTTCACGCTGTTGCGGGCTTGAAGTGCAAGGAATCGTTTCAGCCCTTTGTGGTCAAACCCGCCAGCAACTTCTCATGAATCCCGCCAAAGCCGCCATTGCTCATGCACAGCACATGGTCGCCAGGACGCGCGGCCTTCAGCACGGCCTTGACCAGCGCGTCGACGCCGTCGCAGACCAGGGCCTGTTCGCCCATGGGTGCCAGCGCCTCATGGGCATCCCAGCCCAGGCCGGCCTGGTTGCAGAAGCTCAGGTCGGCTTCTTCCAGTGACCAGGGCAGCTGCGCCTTCATGGTGCCCAGCTTCATGGTGTTGGAGCGCGGCTCGAACACGGCCAGGATGCGCTCGGCGGGCGCAATCTTGCGGCGCAGGCCGTTGACGGTCATGCGTATGGCCGTGGGGTGGTGGGCGAAGTCGTCGTAGACCTTCACGCCGGCCACTTCGCCGCGCAGCTCCAGGCGGCGCCGCACGTTCTTGAATTCGGCCAGCGCCAGCGCCGACTGCTCGGGCGTGATGCCCACGTGCTCGGCGGCGGCCATGGCCGCCAGCGCGTTGAGCTGGTTGTGCTCGCCCAGCAGCGACCACTCGACGCGCGCCACCTTGAGGCTGCCGCGCAGCACGTCGAAGGCCTGCGGTTCGCCGCGGGCGCGCAGGCTGCCGCTTTCCTCCTTGCGGGATCCGAAGCGCTGCACCTCGCTCCAGCAGCCCCTGGCGAGCACGCGCTGCAGGGCTTCTTCGCGGGCATTGATGACCAGGCGGCCGCTGGCCGGCACGGTGCGGACCAGGTGGTGGAACTGGGTCTCGATGGCGGCCAGGTCGGCAAAGATGTCGGCGTGGTCGAATTCGAGGTTGTTCAGGACGGCGGTGCGGGGCCGGTAGTGCACGAATTTGCTGCGTTTGTCGAAAAACGCCGTGTCGTACTCGTCCGCCTCGATGACGAAGGTGGCGCCCGTTCCCAGGCGCGCCGAAACCCCGAAATTCTGCGGCACGCCGCCGACCAGGAAGCCGGGGTTCAGGCCCGCGCGCTCCAGGATCCAGGCCAGCATCGAGGTGGTGGTGGTCTTGCCATGCGTGCCGGCCACGGCCAGCACGTGGCGGCCCTGCAGCACGTGCTCGGCCAGCCATTGCGGTCCGCTGGTGTAGGGCGCTCCGGCGTCGAGGATGGCCTCCATCAAGGGGAACTTGCCTTCGCTGGAGCGCGTCACCACGTTGCCGATCACGAACAGGTCGGGCTTGAGCGCCAGCTGCTCGGCGCCGAAGCCCTGGATCAGCTCGATGCTCAGCGCCTGCAGCTGGTCCGACATCGGCGGGTAGACATTGGCATCGCAGCCGGTGACCTTGTGGCCGGCCTCGCGGGCCAGCGCGGCCAGCCCGCCCATGAAGGTGCCGCAGATGCCCAGAACGTGGATGTGCATATCGGTCAGCGGTTCATTTCAGCGCAAGTCGCGCGGCGGCCAGCGTCGCGTCGATGTCAGCCTCGCTGTGCGCGGCACTCACGAAGCCGGCCTCGTACAGCGCCGGGGCCAGGTAGACGCCGGCATTCAGCATGCCGTGGAAGAAGCGGTTGAAGCGCTCCTTGTCGGTTGTCATCACGGTGGCGTAGTTCTGCGGCAGGTCCTTCATCAGGAAGAAGCCGAACATGCCGCCCTCGGCGTCGACGCTGAAGGGCACGCCGTTCTCGTTCGCCACGGCTTGCAGCCCGTCGACGAGCTGGCGTGTGCGCTGGCCCAGGGCCTCGAAAAAGCCGGGCTTCTGGATCTCGCGCAGGGTGGCGAGACCGCAGGCGGTGGCCACCGGGTTGCCCGACAGCGTGCCGGCCTGGTAGACGCCGCCCAGCGGCGCGAGCTGGGCCATGATGTCGCGGCTGGCGCCGAAGGCTGCCAGCGGCATGCCGCCGCCGATGACCTTGCCGAACACCGAGATGTCGGGCTTGAAGCCGGGAATCAGGCGGCCGTACAGGCCTTGCGCGCTGTGCAGGCCGACGCGGAAGCCCGTCATCACCTCGTCGAACACGAACAGTGCGCCATGCTTCGTGCACAGCTCGCGGATGCGCTGCACGAAGGGCGCCTGCGCCCGCACGAAGTTCATGTTGCCGGCGATGGGTTCGATCATCACGCAGGCGATCTCGGCGCCGTGCAGGGCGAAGGCCTCCTCGATCTGCTGCACGTTGTTGTATTCCAGCACCAGCGTGTGCTGCACGACCTCGGGCGGCACGCCGGCGCTGGTCGAGGTGCCGAAGGTGGCCAGGCCCGAGCCGGCCTTGACCAGCAGGGCGTCGGCGTGGCCGTGGTAGCAGCCGTCGAACTTGATGATCTTGCTGCGGCCGGTGGCGCCGCGCGCCAGGCGGATTGCGCTCATGCCGGCTTCGGTGCCGGAGCTGACCAGGCGCACCTGCTCGACGCTGGGCACGAGCTTGATGATCTCCTCGGCCAGCTCGACTTCGCGCTCGGTGGGCGCGCCGAAGCTGAAGCCCTCGCGCGCGGCGCTGAGCACCGCCTCGAGCACGGCGGGGTGGCCGTGGCCCAGGATCATCGGACCCCAGGAGCCGATGTAGTCGATGTAGCGTCGGCCCTCGGCGTCAAAGATGTAGGCGCCTTCGCCGCGCGTGATGAAGCGCGGCGTGCCGCCGACGGCGCGGAAGGCCCGCACCGGGGAATTGACGCCGCCGGGAATGACGTGCCGCGCGCGATCGAACAGGGCTTGGTTGCGGTCCATGGAGGGTCTCGTACCTGGCTTGAAGGGGTGCTGCCGCGACGGCGGCAGCATGGACATGAAGGAGGTCAGTGAATGCGGCGCGGCCCGCGGCCGGCGGGGGTGTCGTCCGTCAGGGCGTCCGCGCTTTCGGATCCAGCCGCGGCCTCCTCGTCTTCGGGCGGAATGGCCCAGAAGAAGCGGTCGGGAATGACGTTGCCCATGCCCGGCCTGAAGCCCGCGTCCAGCGCCTGGTCGAGGAAGGACAAGGCCTCGCCGACGGCCGCATGCACTTCGGCGCCCACCGACAGCAGGGCCGCCAGCGACGCCGACAGCGTTTCGCCGGCCCCCACGAAGTTGACTTCGAAGCGTTCGAAGCGCTCGCCGGTGATCGGGCCGGCCGGCGTGGCCAGCACGTTGTCGACGAACTGGTTGGGCAGGCTGATGCCGGTGACCAGCACATGCGCCGTGCCGTGCTGGCCGGCGGCCACGGCCAGTTCGCGCGGCGAAGCGGGGCGGTCGGCCTCCCAGTCGGGCAGCAGGAAGTCGGTCAGGGTCTTGTGGTTGCCGACCAGGATCAGCGTCTGCGGCAGCACCAGTTCGCGGAAGGCGTCGAGGTAGCTCTGCTGCTGCTCGTCATCCAGCCAGCTGATGGTGGGCAGATAGGCCACCAGCGGCACGTCGGGATAGTCGCTCAGGACCTCGGCCACGGCGCTGATGCCTTCGGCGCTGCCCAGGAAGCCGACCTTCCAGGCGGCGACGGGGATGTCCTCCAGCACGCTGCGGGCCTGCTCGACGATGAGCTCGCTCTCCAGCGTCTGGTGCTCGAAGGTCTCGGCGGTGTCGCGCAGCACGATGGCGGTGACGACGGGCAGCGCGTGCGCGCCCATCGCGGCAATCGTGGCGACGTCGCCGGCAATGCCGGCCGCGCCGCTGGGCTCGCTGGCATTGAAGCTCATCACGCAGGCCGGCGCTTGGTTCTCGGCGTCGGGCTGCGCCGTGGCGGGGTCGTTGGAGTGGTCTGGGCTGCTCATGAATGAAGTGGTGTCCTCAGATGCAGGCATCTGGCGGGGAAGTGCATGCCTGGCATGCGCGTTGCGAAGCCGTATCGAGGCTGCCGCGGCGGCCTCGGCATAGGTGGAATCCCGTAGGCTGGAACCCTTGTTGCATCACGGTATTTTTGTTGCACGTCACGCTGGAGGCCATGGCTACAATCTTTTCATTGTAGTGATCAATAGAGACCATATAACGTGAGTGAACCAAGTACCTGGATGTGCCTGATCTGCGGCTGGATTTACGATGAAGCCACAGGCGATCCTGAGCACGGTATCGCCCCGGGTACGGCCTGGGCCGACGTGGACATGAACTGGACCTGTCCCGAATGCGGCGCCCGCAAGGAAGACTTTGAAATGGTTCGCATCTGAGGGCACCGCGCAATCGCGTACCAGGGAATCAGGCACGAGTCGATATCTGAATCCAACCATCAGGGAGATGGAGATTGAATGATGATGCTGTTCTGCAGGGCCATACGGCTTCAGCCAAGGTGCTGGTGATCGACGACAGCAACACCATACGCCGTAGCGCGGAGATCTTTCTCAAGCAGGGCGGCTACGAGGTGGTGCTGGCCGAGGACGGCTTTGATGCGCTGTCCAAGCTGAGTGATTACAAGCCCGACCTGGTGTTCTGCGACATCCTGATGCCGCGCCTGGACGGCTATCAGACCTGTGCCATCATCAAGCGCAACCCGCTGTTCGCGGAGGTGCCCGTGATCATGTTGTCGTCCAAGGACGGCCTGTTCGACAAGGCGCGCGGGCGCATGGTGGGGTCGCAGGACTACCTGACCAAGCCTTTCACCAAAGACCAGTTGCTGCAAGCGGTGCGCCTGCACCACGGCAGGGTTTGACCTAGGACGACACATGGCCATTGAGAAAATCCTGTTGGTGGATGATTCCAAGACCGAGCTGCACTATCTCAGCGATCTGCTGGGCAAGCGCGGCTTCAAGGTGCGTACCGCCGAGAACGGCGACGAAGCGCTCAAGCGCCTCTCCGAAGACCGGCCCGACCTGATCCTGATGGACGTCGTGATGCCGGGCCAGAACGGCTTCCAGCTCACGCGCACCATCACCCGCGATCCGCGCTTTGCCGGCATTCCGGTCATCATGTGCACCAGCAAGAACCAGGAGACCGACAAGGTCTGGGGCATGCGCCAGGGCGCCACCGACTACGTGGTCAAGCCTGTCAAGGCCGATGAACTGATGGGCAAGATCAAGGCGCTGGGCTGAGATGGCCAACAAGGAAGCCCTGCGCGAACTCCAACAGCGTCTTGCGCATCGCATGCACGCGTCGCGCGACCAGCCCGACCTGGCCAGCTGGCTGGCGGTCGAATGCGCCGGGCAGAGTTTTCTTTTGTCGCTCAAGCAGGCGGCCGAAATTTTCGCGCCGCAGCCGATTCAGCAGGTGCCGCATTCAACGCCGTGGCTGCTGGGCGTGGCGAATCTGCGCGGCGGGCTGCACACGGTCGTCGATCTGGCGGCCTTTCTGGGACTGCGCGCCAGCGCGCGGCACGACGGCGCGGGTCTGCCGGCGGTGCCGGCGCAGCAGGCGCGCTTCATCGCGTTCAACCCGGACCTGAATGTCAATGCCGCGCTGCAGGTGGACCGCCTGCTCGGGCTGCGCTCCGCGGAGCAATTCACGCCCTGGCCCGACGACGAGGGCTCGAACGCCCGGCCGCGGTTCGCGGCGCAGCGCTTGCGCGACGAGCGCGGTCAGCTCTGGCAGGTGCTGGACCTGGAAGCGCTGACCAGGCACGAGGTGTTTCTGAATATCGTGGGATGAACCGTCGCAGTCACGCGGTGCAAGGCTGGGCATAACGACAACATCGACGACAACATTGCATGAGGGTGAGATGAGCTTCCTGAACAAGATCAAGCGCGTGGGCCAGGGTGCCGGCACTGCAGAGGAAGTCGCAGTGACCCACAACACCTTGCTGGCGCCCTCGGTGGGGCAATCGCCGGTCAGCGCGTCGTCGTCCATCATTTCGGAGTCCATGCCGACGGGGCCGGGCGGCGCGGGCGGATTCTCGGAAACTTCGGCGCTCAATCCCTACAGCAGCATCCAAAACGGCGGGACGGAGGCGTCCGCAGCCTGGGAGGTCTCGCAAAGCCGCGACCGTCGGCTCAACCTGTTCTCGGGGCTGGTGGTGCTGGGCCTGATCGGGACGATCGCGACCGTGGGCTACAGCATGCTGGCCGGCAAGCAGACGGCCCGCCAGGTCGGCGACGTGGGCCAGGCCATGACGCATTCGCAGCGGCTCGCCAAGGCCGTGTCCGCCGCGGTGCTGGGCAATCCGCAGGCCTTTGCGGAAATGCGCGACAGCGCCCCGGTCCTGAGCGCGGTGATGAACGACCTGCGCAAGGGCCAGGGCGGCGTGATCCAGGCGCCCGGATCTTCGCAGGCCTTGCTCGACGCCCTGGCGCCGCAGGTGACGCAGACCGACGCCGCCGTCAAGGTCGTGCTGGACCAGGAAAAGGTGCTGATCGAGGCGGGCGGCGCCCTGCGCAGCATCAACCGCCAGTCCGCCGACCTGCTGGCCAGCGCGCAGGCCGTCTCGGCCGCGGCCATGCAGCAGAACAGCTCGCCGGCGGAAGTCGCGGCAGCGGCTCAGCTGGTCATGCTGACCCAGCGCATCGGCAAGAGCGCCAATGAATTCCTGACGCAGGACGGCGCCAGCGCGGAGGCGATTTTCTCCCTGGGCAAGGACTTGAAGGCTTTTCGCGAGATCAACGAGGGGCTGATCAAGGGCAATCCGGAACTGCGCCTGAGCAGCGCCAAGGACGCGCAAATGCGCGAACGCCTGCAAAACCTGCAGCCACAGTACGAGGAAACGCGCAAGCAGGCCGCGGCGATCCTGAACAACCTGCAAGGCCTGGTGGCCGCCCGCGCCGCCGAGGCCAGGCTGCTGGCCGGCAGCGAACCCCTGCGCAAGAACCTGGAACAGCTGGCGCAGCGGCTCGAATACGCCGGCAGTGTGAGCTGGCCGGTGCTGCTAGCCATGCTGGCGGCGCTGGCGGCGCTGGTGGGCGGGGCCATCGGGTTCCTGCGCCTGTACGCGTCCTACCAGGCCCAGCGCGCCGCGATGGCCGAGTCGCAGAAGCAGGAGGCCGAATCGCAGGAGCGGGAAGCCAAGCGCGTGAATGACGCCAACCAGGCCGCGATTCTGCGTCTGATGAACGAGCTGCAGGCTGTTGCCGAGGGCGACCTGACGCAGCAGGCGACGGTGACGGAGGACATCACCGGCGCCATCGCCGACTCGGTCAACTACACCGTCGAGGAACTGCGCAACCTGGTTCAGCAGGTGCAGGACACGGCCTCGCGCGTGACCGAAACCACCGGCCTGGTCGACCAGACCTCGACCGAACTGCTGGCCGCGTCGACCGAGCAGTTGCATGAGATCCGCGCCACCGGCGAGGCGGTGCTGCAGATGGCCGGGCGCATCAACCAGGTGTCCGCGCAGGCGCAGGAAACGGCCGAGGTGGCCCGCCATTCGCGCGAGGCGGCCGAGCAAGGCAAGCAGGCGATGCAAAACAACATCGGCGGCATGCACCAGATCCGCGACCACATCCAGGAAACCTCCAAGCGCATCAAGCGCCTGGGCGAGTCCTCGCAGGAAATCGGCGAGATCACCGAACTGATTTCAGACATCACCGAGCAGACCAATGTGCTGGCCCTGAACGCCGCCATCCAGGCTGCGTCGGCCGGCGAAGCGGGCCGCGGCTTCTCGGTCGTGGCCGAGGAAGTGCAGCGGCTGGCGGAACGCTCCGCCGATGCCACGCGCCGCATCGCGGCCCTGGTCAAGACCATACAGACCGATACGCAGGATGCCGTCGCCGCCATGGAGCGCTCCACCGTGGGGGTGGTGCAGGGCACGCACCTGTCCGACGCGGCCGGCCGCGCGCTCAACGAGATCGACGAGGTGTCGCGGCGCCTGGACGAGCTGATCGCCCGCATTTCGACGCAGGCACTGGACGAGGCGCGCTCGGCCAACGAGGTAGCGGCCAACATCCAGCACATCTTCGCAGTGACCGAACAGACCGGCGAGGGGACCCGCTCGACCGCGCAAATGGTGCATGAGCTGTCCCGATCGGCCGACGCGCTCAAGCAATCGGTGGCGCGCTTCAAGGTCGCCTGAGCCGCATCACCCATCCATACGCATCAAAGACCTACAAGGCAAGAACAGGCATGGACTTCTCGCGCGAATCAGAGTTTCCACCGGACCTCAGTCCGCTGGCCTGGGTGCATGACGAAGTTCGTCGCACGCTGGAGTCCGTCAACAAGTCGCTGAAGCGCCTGCTGCGCCAGAGCGACGGCGCCACCGTTGCGGGTGCGCTGGAGGCGGTGGCGGGCCCGCAGTCGCTGAACAACGTGGTGGCGCAGGTGCACCAGCTGTCGGGCGTGCTTGACGTCGTCGGCCTGGGTGCCGGCGGCGTGCTGATGCGTGCCAGCGAAGAGGTGCTGAAGGTGCTGGCGGCCCAGACGCAGCCGCTGGACCCTGCCACCGTTGACATGCTGGAGCGCGCCCATTTCGCGCTGCTGTCGCTGATCGATCGCATGCTGGCGGGCAAGCAAGTGTCCACCATGGGCCTGTTCACCAGCTACCGCGCGCTGCGGGAGTTTGTCCGCGCCGAACGCATTCATCCCGCCGACGTGTGGCAGTTCTTTGGGCCGCAGGGCTGGCGCTGGCAACCCATCCCGCCCGACGCGTCGGCGCAGGGCCTGCGCGTGGACGCGGTACGTGCTGTTTTCGAGGCGGCTCTGCTCAAGCACATGCGTCAGCCGGCGGTGTCGCACGCGCGCTTGCTGAGCGACCTGTGTGCCGGCGTCGCCGCGGGCGCCCCGGACCTTCAAGGCCAATGCCTGTGGCAACTGGCGGCAGCGCAGTTCCAGGCGCAGGCGCTGGGCCTGCTCGACATCGATATCTATGTCAAACGCCTGGGCTCGCGGCTGCTGTCGCAATTGCGCGCCTCGGCCACGGGCGATGCCCGGGTGTCCGAGCGCCTCGCGCAAGACCTGCTGTTCTATTGCGCGCAGGCGCGCCACCCGCGTGCCGACCAGGCGGCGCAGCGGCTGTGGGACGTGCTGGATGCCTACGGCCTCCGGGACGAAGTCGTCGGCGACTATGAAGACGAGAGCCTGGGGCGCGTCGATCCCAGCTGGGTCGCCCAAGCCAAGCGGCGCGTGGCCGGCGCGAAGGAGTTCTGGTCCCTGGCGGCGGAAGGCGATGTGCAGCGCCTGGACGGCATGGACCAGCAGTTCGCCGGCGTGGCCGAGGCGCTGGAGCGCTTGTTCCCGTCGGGCGAGGCCTTGGGCGAGGCCTTGCAGCGTGCCGCCGTGGCGACACTGCGCTCCCAGACCGCGCCGTCGCCGGGCCTGGCCATGGAGGTCGCGACCAGTCTGCTTTACGTCGAGGCCGCGCTTGACGATGCGTCCTACGACACGCCCGAACAACTGGAACGCGTGCTGGCCCTGGCACGGCGCGTGCTTGGCGCCAGCGGCGGCGAAGCGCCGCAAGACCTGGCGCCCTGGATGGCCGAGTTGTACCGCCGCGTCTCCGACCGCCAGACCCTGGGCAGCGTCGTGCATGAATTGCGCAGCAACCTGACGGCCATCGAGCAGCAGGTCGACAAGTTCTTCCGCGATTCGAGCCAGCGCGAGCTGCTGATTCCCGTGCCGGCGCAGTTCTCGGCCATGCGCGGCGTGCTGAGCGTGCTCGGGCTGACGCAGGCGGCACAGGCCTGCCTGCGCATGCGCGACGAGGTCGATGCGCTGATCACCACCGAGGTCGACGTACAGCGCGGCGGTGTGCCGCAGGCCTTCGAGCGCTTGGCGCATAACCTCGGCGCCTTGGGCCTGTTGATCGACATGCTGAGCGTGCAGCCTCAATTGGCCAAGCGCATGTTCGTGTTTGATGACGAAACCGGCGCGCTGCTGTCGCAGGTCGGCGGCAGCAAGCCGAAGGCGCAGCCGCCGGTGCTGCGTCCGCAGGGCGTGGATATTCCGGTGGCCGCCGCGGCGTCTGCTGAAGTCGTCGCGCAGGAAGTTGTGCAAAAGGCTGAGCAGGAGACTGCGGACCACCCTGCGGAGGCCATCGAGGCGAGCCGCAGCCTGCTGAGCCAGCTCGAGCAGGCGACGCGTGAGGTGGTGGCCGGTGAACGGTCCAGCCAGGCGCTGTCGCGCGACCTGGAGCGGCTGTCGCTGCAGGCCGAGGCCGCCGACGAAACGGCGCTCGCGCAGGTCACGCAGCAGGCGCAACGCCTGCTGGAAGGCGGGCCGGTCGCCGGCCATGGTGCTGAGTCCGAAGCGTTGCCGCATGCACTGGCGCCCGTTCCGCCCGAACTGTCCTCCGACCCGGCAACGACGGCCGTGCCCGAACCTGTGCCGGCGGCCAGCCACGATGCCGAGCAGGCGCGCGCTCAGGCGGGCGAATCCTTGCAGAATTTCCTGTCTGGTCATGCACCTGCCGCCAGCGTCGCGCCGCCCGCCGTCGAGGTTCTGCCCGAAGGGGCTGCACTCGATCAGGAGATGCTCGAAATCTTCCTGGAGGAGGCGGCCGAGGTCACGGCCGAAGCGCGCGCCGCAGCCGACGCCTTGGAGCGTGAGCCGAACGAGCGGGCCCCGCTGACCGATATTCGCCGCGCCTTCCACACCCTCAAGGGCAGTTCGCGCATGGTGGGTTTGCTGGAGTTCGGCGAAGCCGGCTGGGCCTGCGAACAGCTGCTCAATGCCTGCCTGTCAGAGGAACGGCAGGCGGACGCCACGCTGCTGGGTTTCATCCGCGAGGCGCTGGTCGAGTTCGAGCAATGGGCTCAGGACATTGCCCAGCAGCGCGCCGTGGTGCACAGCGCCGACTCCCTGCGCCAGCGTGCCGACGCCTTGCGCCTGGGTGCGCCTGTGCCGCAGCCGGGTGCCGCGCCTGTTCCAGCGCCCGCAAGCGCCGAACGGGTCGGCCATGATCAGGCCGAGGCCGGGCTGCAGCCTCTGGAGCTGCTGACGCTGGATCTGGACGCCGAGCCCCTGCCGGCGCCGACGTTGGTCGAGGCCGACCAGCCGGTGCCCGCCGCGGCCGATTTCTCGCCGGACACGCTGGTGCTGGACCTGCCGGGCGCCGAGGAATTGCCCCTGTTGCCGCTGGCCGAGCCGATGCAGCCCGCGGAGACTGTGGAAGCTGGCGTTGGATCACTGGCCGAACCGGTGGCCGAGCTGCCCGATTTCGAGCTCCCGCTGGAAGACGGGGAAAGTGCGTTGCCGCCCGTCAGCCTGGAAGCCATGCCCGAGGCCTTGCCCGACGAGGTTCCGGTGGCCGAGGTCTTGGGCGAGGAGGCATGGCCTGGCGAATTTGCGCCGCCTGAAGACACGCATGCGTCGGCGGCGCCCATGCTCCCGCCGACTTTGCACCTGGTCACCAGCAAACCCGATGAAGCTGAAACAGCGCCCGAAGGGGTCGGCCTGGAAGACGCAATGACCGCGGCCGAGCGTGAGGGCGAGACGGAAGCCGAAAGCGTCAAGGTGATCGGGCCCTTGCGCATCAGCATCACGCTGTTCAATATCTTCCTCAACGAGGCGGACGAGTTGTCGCGCCGCCTCAGCATGGAGCTGGCCGAGTGGGCGCTGCCTTTGCATCCTCCGGTGCCGGCGTCTTGCGAGGTGCTGGCGCACGCGCTGGCCGGCAATGCCGCGACGGTGGGATTTGACGATCTTTCGCAGCTGGCGCGCGCCTTGGAGCAGGCGCTGGGCCGCGCTGCGCGCGCGCAGGCCTTTGAGCCTGCCCAGGCGCAGACCTTTGTCCGGGCGGCGGAAGACATTCGTCGCCTGCTGCACCAATTTGCTGCGGGGTTCCTGAAAACGCCCGAGCCGGGGATGCTGGAGGCCCTGGAGGCCTACGAACCCCTGGCATTGACTTCTGGCGAGGCGCAGGCGAAGCTGGATGCGAAGTTGGATGCCAAGCCGGACATCGATGCGATCGAGTCCGAGTTGTTCCCGGTGTTTTCGGAAGAAGCCAAGGACTTGCTGCCCGAGCTGCACGCCAATTTGCGTGAATGGCAAGGCCGGCCGCAACAGCTGTCGTTTGCCGACGCCTGCATGCGGGTGCTGCACACTTTCAAGGGGGGCGCACGCCTGACCGGCGCCCTGCATCTGGGCGATCAAGCCCATGATCTGGAGTCGGCGGTCGAGTTGCTGGCGCGCCAGGCCGAAGTGGGGGCGGCACAGGTGGCGGCCTTGCAGGAGCGGGCCGATCTCTTGGACACGGCTTTCGAGGCCTTGCGCGCGGCACAGGAAGGTGCAGCGGCGCAGCCCAAGTTCGCCAGCGTGGTGGTGGATGAGATGGCGCCCGCTGTGGCGGTCGACCTCGCCTCGGACGTGGCGCCCGACGCGGCGGCCGTGGCGGCCGCATCGGATGCATCCGCCCAGGTCACCGCCGAGGCTGCGCAAACCGGCGCCGCGACAGCGGAGTTGCTGCCCCTGCCGGCGACTCAGGCGCGGGAGCTGGACTGGTCGCGCTTCGAAGGCGGCGCCGAGCGAGAAGCCGAGCCGTTGGCGCTGGGCGGGGGGCAGGCCGTGGTGCGGGTCCAGGGCAGCCTGCTGGAGCGCATGGCGGCGCAAGCCGGCGAGGTCAGCGTGCGACGCGCGCGGCTGGAGTCGGAGTTGTCTCAGATGAAGGGCGCTCTGCTGGATCTCGACGACAACCTGGACCGTCTGCGCGCCCAGCTGCGGGAACTCGAGGTGCAGGCGGAAACCCAGATCAGTTCGCGCCAGGAGGCCGCCAAGCTGACTGGGCGCGACTTTGACCCATTGGAGTTCGACCGCTACACCCGCTTCCAGGAGCTGACCCGGATGATGGCCGAGTCCGTCAACGACGTGGCCACCGTGCAGCGCAGCCTGCAGCGCAATCTGCAGCAGGGCGAGGACGAATTGGCCGGCCAGGTGCGCCTGACCCGCGAGCTGCAGGACGACCTGCTGCGGACCCGCATGGTGGAATTCGACAGCCTGGCCGAGCGGTTGCACCGTGTGGTGCGTCAAGCGGCGCGCGAGGCGGGCAAGCAGGTGCAACTCGAAATCGTCGGCGGCCACGTGGAGCTGGATCGCGCCGTGCTGGAGCGCATGGTGGGGCCGTTCGAGCATTTGCTGCGCAACAGCGTGGTCCATGGCATTGAACTGCCGCCGCAGCGCGCCGCGCATGGGAAACCCGAGCAAGGTCTGATCCGCATCGAAGTCGGGCAGCAGGGCAATGAGATCGAATTGCGCTTCAGCGACGATGGCGCCGGCCTGGACCTGGCCCGCATCCGCGAGCGCGGCCTGGCCATGGGCTTGCTGCAGGCCGATCAGGCCGTCGGCGACGAGCAACTGATGCAGCTCGTGTTCACCCCCGGCTTCTCGACCGCCGCCGCATTGACGGCGTCCGCAGGCCGCGGCGTCGGCATGGACGTGGTGCGGGCCGAGGTCAGCACGCTGGGCGGCTTCGTGCAGATCCATTCGACGCCGCAGCAAGGCTCCGTGTTCACCCTGCGCGTGCCCTTGACCACGGCATTGACGCAGGTCGTGCAGGTGCGCTGCGGCGAGCTGACCGTGGCCATTCCCGCCAGCCTGATGGAGGCGGTCATTCGCGTGCCGGTGGCGCAGTTGGAGGCTGCGTACCGGGATGCCGCGCTATCCGTCGGCGACCAGCAACTGCCCTTGTACTGGCTGGGCGGGCTGCTGGAGCAGGGCAGCCATGGCGTCCTGCTGGGCCGGACCCTGCCCGTGCTGCTGATTCGCAGCGCCAAGCAGCGCCTGGCCTTGCATGTCGACGAAGTCATGGGCAACCAGGAAGTGGTGGTCAAGAACCTCGGGCCGCAGCTGATCCACCTGCCGGGCCTGGCGGGCATCAGCCTGCTGGCCTCCGGCGCCGTGGCGCTGATCTACAACCCGGTGGGTCTGGTCAATGCCTACGGCGCCCAGGTCCTGCGGGCGCAGCAGACCTTGCTGCCCGAGGCGCTGCGGGCCGATGCGGCGGCCGCCAGGCCCGAAGCGCCATTGGCGCCGCTGGTGATGGTGGTGGACGACTCCCTGACGGTGCGCCGCGTCACGCAGCGTCTGCTGGAGCGCGAAGGCTACCGCGTGCTGCTCGCCAAGGACGGCCTGGACGCCATGGAGCGCCTGGGCGGCGACGAGCTGCCGGCGCTGATCCTGTCCGACATCGAGATGCCGCGCATGGATGGCTTCGACTTGGTGCGCAATCTGCGGGCCGATCCGCGCCTGGCTGAGTTGCCGGTTGTCATGATTACTTCGCGCATTGCGCAAAAGCACAAAGACTATGCACACGAGTTGGGCGTAAATGACTATCTGGGCAAGCCCTATGATGAAGAACACCTTTTGCACCTGATTGCCAGATACACTTCTTCTTCGTTGACCCACGCGTAGGCTAGGCTGTATCAGCGGTTGCTTGAGGGGTATCAGCAACAACGGTCGAAAAAACGATTAACGTGGTCCGGCCGGCGAAACAGGGTTCGGGCACGTGGGCCAATTTTTGGGTGCTATGTCGGAAGTCGTTGATCATCTTGCAGAACTGACGGGCAATCGCGATCGCGACGTCATGGACGTCACGCTGGTGTCTGCCCTGAGCGATCTGTTGGAACCCCTGCACGCGGCCATCTACCGCTGCGTAGGAGAGCCCGGGCAGGAGCGCTGGCTGACGCGTGCACGGCTGTCCCAGGGCGACGCCGTGGCGTCGGCGGATTCGGTCTGGATCCAGTCAGAAAAGCTGCCGGCGCTCGATGAATTCCCCGGCCGGGTGGACTGCATGCGCAGCCGCCAGGTGCTGCAGCAGCACCAGGATGACCATTGGCTGACGCTGTTCCCCATTGCCACCGACCGCAGCGTGGTGGGCGTGATCGAGATCAGCACGCGAGAACAGCTCTCGCCTGGCGGCCTGAAGCAGGTCAGCAGCATTTTGCGCATTTATCACAATTTTCAGGGCCTGCTGGACTACAGCGAGCGCGACACGCTGACGGGCTTGCTGAATCGCAAGACCTTCGACGAGAGCTTCCTCAAGGCCATGGGCGACATGCCCATGCATCGCGACGAATCGGCCCAGGATGGGCGCCGTCACGAGGAAGTCCACCCGCGTTATTACCTGGGACTGATCGACATCGATCATTTCAAGGCCGTCAACGACCGCTTTGGCCATTTGATCGGCGACGAAGTGCTGCTGCTGCTGTCGCGCCTGATGCGCAACAGTTTCAGGTTCCACGACCTGCTCTACCGCTTTGGCGGCGAGGAGTTCGTGGTCCTGATGCGCTGCGAAGACGCCAACGATGCCGCGCAGGCCTTCGAGCGCTTGCGCACCAATACGGGGAGCTATGCCTTTCCGCAGGTCGGCCATGTGACGATCAGCGTCGGGTTCACCGAGGTGCGGCCAGGGGATTCTCCGGCGGCGGCCTTCGAGCGGGCCGACAAGGCGGTGTACTTTGCCAAGTCCAATGGCCGCGACCAGGTGCGCGACCATGCCGATCTGCTGCGCGTCGGCGCCTTGAAGGAAGTCGAGCAGGTCAGCGACGTGGAGTTGTTCTGACGCGGCGCAGAGTTTCTTGCGGCCGGTCTGGTTCGTGCGGGATGGCGTGAAATAAAATATCCCCATGTCTACGTCCTCCATCGACTTGACCAATCAATTCCTGATTGCCATGCCCGGCATGGCGGATGACGCCTTCGCCGGCTCGGTGATCTACATGTGCGAGCACAACGAGAAGGGCGCCTTGGGCCTGGTCATCAACAAGCCGATCTCGCTGACGCTGGGCAACCTGTTCGAAAAGGTCGAACTCAGCCTGGATGACCTGGAAATGGCCGAACGCCCGGTGTTTTACGGCGGCCCGGTCCAGACCGAGCGCGGTTTCGTGCTGCACGAGCCCCTGGACGACGCGGGCGGCCATTACAACGCCACCCTGGTCGTGCCGGGCGGCCTGGAAATGACCACCAGCCGCGACGTGCTGGAGGCGCTCTCCAATGGCGCCGGCCCCAAGCGCGTGCTGGTCACGCTCGGCTACAGCGGCTGGGCCGCGGGCCAGCTGGAAGAGGAGCTGGGCCGCAACGGCTGGCTCACCGTGCGCGCCGCGCCGGAGATCATCTTCGACACACCGATCGAAGAGCGCTACGAGCGGGCCCTGGGCTTGCTGGGGGTCGACCCCCGCATGCTCAGCCAGGAGGCAGGGCACGCATGAGCGCCCCGCCCAGTTCCGGCAAGCCCTCCGCATCCACCGTCATTCCTCAATCGTTGCTGGCCTTTGATTTCGGTTTGCGCCGCACCGGTGTGGCGGTGGGCAATGCTTACCTAAAAAGTGCGCAGCCGGTCGCAACCATCCACCAGACTGGCGATGCACGCTTCGATGCCATCGCTAAACTGATCAAGGAATGGCAACCCGACGCCCTCGTGATCGGCGTGCCCTTTCATCCCGACGGCGCCGAGCACGAGATGACGGCGCACGCCAGGCGCTTCGGGCGCCAGCTCAAGGGGCGCTTTCATTTGCCGGTCTTCGAAGTGGACGAGCGCTATACCAGCGCCGAGGCCCAGAGCGCGGGCGCCCGCGATCTCGACGCGGCCGCTGCGGCGTTGATTCTTGAACAATTTTTCAGAGAGCATTCATGAGCACCTTATTACTCGACGCCGAAGCCCTGTACGCCGATCTGCTCAAGGGTGTGCAGCGCCTGATGCAGGCCGATACCGCGCTGGTGGGCGTCTGGTCGGGCGGCGCCTGGCTGGTGGAGCGCCTGCAGCGTGATCTGGGCTTGAAGGGCGATCCGGGCGTGATTTCCAGTTCGCTGCACCGTGACGACTTCGGCTCCAAGGGCATGTCGGCCAGCCCGGACCAGACCAAGCTGCCTTTCGAAGTCGAGGGCCGGCGCATCCTGCTGGTCGACGACGTGCTGTTTACCGGTCGTACGGCGCGTGCGGTCATCAATGAGCTGTTCGATTTCGGCCGCCCGGCCAGCGTGGCCCTGGCGGTGCTGGTGGACCGCGGCGGACGCGAGCTGCCGATCGAGCCGGCGTTTTCCGCCGCACGTGTGAACCTGGGCGCCGAGCAGCGCCTGCGCCTGGCCAAGGATGCGGCCGGGCGTTTCAGTTTTGATGTCAGGAAGGATTGAGATGCTGTCCAAACGCAACCCTCAGCTGAACAAGCACGGTGAGCTGGTTCACCTGCTGTCCATCGAAGGCCTGCCGCAGGCCGTCATTCACCAGATCCTCGACACGGCGGGCACCTTCCTGTCCGTCAACGACCGCGAGGTCAAGAAAGTGCCGCTGCTGCGGGGAAAAAGCGTGTTCAACCTGTTCTTCGAGAACAGCACCCGCACCCGCACGACCTTCGAGATCGCGGCCAAGCGCCTGTCGGCCGACGTGATCAACCTTGACATCGTGCGCTCCAGCACCGCCAAGGGCGAAACCTTGCTGGACACGGTGGCCAATCTCTCGGCCATGCATGCCGACATGTTCGTGGTGCGGCACAGCGAGTCCGGCGCGCCCTACCTGATCGCCCAGCATTGCGCGCCGCATGTGCATGTGGTGAATGCCGGCGACGGCCGCCATGCCCACCCCACGCAGGGGTTGCTCGACATGTACACGATCCGCCACTACAAGAAGGATTTCAGGCAGCTCACGGTGGCCATCGTCGGCGACATCGTGCACTCACGCGTGGCGCGCTCCGACATCCACGCGCTGAGCATCCTGGGCGTGCCCGAGATCCGCGCCGTCGGCCCCAAGACCCTGGTGCCCGGCGACCTGAAGGAGATGGGCGTGCGCGTCTGCAACGACATGGCCGAAGGCATACGCGATGCCGACGTGATCATCATGCTGCGCCTGCAGAACGAGCGCATGAGCGGCGCGATGCTGCCCAGTGCGGGCGAGTTCTTCAAGAATTTCGGCCTGACGCCCGAGAAGCTGGCGCTGGCCAAGCCCGACGCCATCGTGATGCACCCGGGCCCCATCAACCGCGGCGTCGAGATCGCGTCCGATGTGGCCGACGGCGGGCAGAGCGTGATCCTGCCCCAGGTGACCTTCGGGATTGCGGTGCGCATGGCCGTGATGTCCATCCTTGCCGGCAACGAAGCCTGACCGAATTTGGAGCAGCACATGAAGATTTTGATCAAGAACGGCCGGCTGATCGATCCGGCGAGCGGCCTCGACCAGCTGGGCGACTTGAGCATCGCGGGCGGGCGCATCGTCGGGCTGGGCAAGGCGTCGGCCGATTTCTCGGCGGACCGGGTCATCGACGCCTCCGGCTTGACGGTGATGCCCGGCCTGGTCGATCTGGCGGCGCGCCTGCGCGAACCCGGCCATGAGCACGAGGGCATGCTGGAGAGCGAGCTGAAGGCCGCGGCGGCCGGCGGCGTGACCAGCCTGGTGTGCCCGCCCGATACCGATCCCGCGCTGGACGAGCCCGGCCTGGTCGAAATGCTGAAGTTCCGGGCCCGCAAGCTCAGCCGCTGCCGCCTGTTCCCGCTGGGGGCGCTGACTCGCGGCCTGGATGGCGAAGCGTTGACCGAGATGGCCGAGCTGACCGAAGCCGGCTGCATCGGGTTTTCGCAGGCCGAGCGGCCCATCAGGAACACGCAGTTCCTGACGCGCGCGCTTCAATACGCCGCTACCTTCGACTATGCGGTGTGGCTGCACCCGCAAGATCCCTGGCTGTCCGGCGGCGTGGCCGCCAGCGGCGCCATGGCGACCCGGCTGGGCCTGGCGGGCGTGCCGGTCACGGCCGAGACGATCGCCCTGCACACGATTTTCGAACTGGTGCGCAGCACCGGTGCGCGCGTGCATCTGTGCCGCATTTCCAGCGCTGCGGGCGTGGCCCTGGTGCGCGCGGCCAAGGCCGAAGGCTTGAACGTCACGGCAGATGTCACTATCAACTCGTTGCACCTGACCGATGTCGACATCGGCTATTTCAACTCGGCCATGCGCCTGAGCCCGCCGCTGCGCCAGGGCCGCGATCGCGATGTGCTGCGCGCCGGCCTGGCCGACGGCACGCTGGACGCGCTGGTGAGCGACCACACCCCGGTGGGCGCGGACGAAAAGAATCTGCCGTTTGCCGAAGCCACGCCGGGCGGCACGGGGCTGGAGCTGTTGCTCAGCCTGGCGCTCAAATGGGCGCAGGACGATGGCGTGCCCTTGGCACGGGCCTTGTCCGTCGTGACCAGCGAGCCGGTGCGCGTGCTGGGCGATGCCCTGGGTTCGCTGGCCGCCAGCGCGGGTCGCCTGATCGAGGGCGGCGTGGCCGACGTCTGCGTGTTCGATCCGGACCAGCGCTGGGCGGTGCAGCCGGCGCGACTGGCCAGCCAAGGCAAACACACGCCGTTTGCCTTCGACATCACCGGATTCGACCTGCCCGCGAGCGTGCGCTACACCTTGGTGGCAGGCACGGTGGCGCACGAAGCCCACGCGCTTTGAAGCCGGCCCGATGAGAAGTCTGATGGCCTTGTGGCGCTTGCTGCGCCTGGTTTCGCACGTGGTGGCGGGCGTGTTGACCGTCTGGCTGCGCTTTCCGGGCTGGACGCCGGCGCAGCGCGAAGAGCGCATTGCACGCTGGTCGCGGCGCATGCTGGCGATGCTGGGCGTTGCCGTGCAAAGCCGCGGCGGCGTGCATGTCGGCCCCAAGCTGGTGGTTGCCAACCATGTGTCGTGGCTGGACATCGCCGCCATTCATGCCGTGATGCCGCATGCGCGCTTCGTGTCCAAGGCCGATGTGAAGCACTGGCCCGTGGTCAGCATGCTGGTCGAGGGCGCCCGCACCCTGTACATCGAGCGCGCCAGCAAGCGCGACGCCCTGCGCGTCGTGCACCAGACGGCTGAAGCCTTGCAGGCCGGCGACAGCGTGGCCTTCTTTCCCGAAGGCACCACGGGCCCGGGTCCGGCCTTGCTGCCCTTCCACGGCAATCTGCTGCAGGCGGCCGTGGTGACCGGCGTGCCGGTGCAGCCGCTGGTCTTGCGCTGGCATGAGCCGGGCGAGCGATTCAGCACGGCGGCCCGCTACATCGGCGACACCACCCTGGTGGCCAGCCTGTGGTCCATTGCGCGGGCCCGGGGCCTCGCGGTGGACGTGCAGTTGCTGGACGTGGTCGACCCTGCCGGGCAGGACCGGCGCGAGCTGGCCGAGCGCTTGAGCGGCCTGATCAGCCAGTCGCTCGGCTGAGATCCCGCCAGCGCCGCAGCCAGGCAAGGCCGGCGGAGGTGTCGCCACGCGGACGGTATTCGCAGCCTACATAGCCGGCATAGCCCAGCGTGTCGAGCAGGTTCAGGAGGTGCTCGACGCGCAATTCGCCTTCGTCGGGCTCGTGGCGGCTGGGCGCGGCAGCGACCTGCACATGGCCTAGCACGCCCAGCGACATGGCGTGCTGCAGTTTGCGGCTGACGTCGCCCTCGACGATCTGGCAGTGGTAGCAGTCCATCTGCAGCTCCAGTGCAGGGTGGTCGACGGCGCGGATGATGTCCCAGGCCTGTTCCTGGCGGTTCAACAGATAGCCGGGCATGTCGCGCGGGTTGATGGGCTCGATGCAGATTTTGCGGCCCTGGTTGCTGGCCTGTTCAGCAGCCCACCGGAGGTTGAGCAGATAGGCCGGCATCAATGCGGCGGGCTCGGCGCCGGGCGGCACCAGCCCAGCCATCACATGGATGCGCGGGCAGTCCAGGGCCTGCGCGTAGTCCAGCGCTTGAAGCAGGCCGCGTCGGAATTCGGCTTCGCGGCCTGGCAGCGCGGCAATGCCGCGCTCGCCATGGTCCCAGTTGCCAGGCGGCGCGTTGAAGAGCGCCTGTTTCAACCCATGTTGCCGCAACTGCTCGGCGAGCAACTGTGGCGCATGGTCGTAGGGGAACAGGAATTCGACCGCTTCAAAGCCGTCGCGTGCCGCCGCTGCAAAGCGCGCCATGAACTCATGCTCGCCATACATGAAGCTGAGGTTGGCGGCGAACTTGGGCATGGCGGGGTAGCGCGACTTTGCCGTGGACTCCGCCGAGGTCAGGCCTTGCCCTGGTTGGCCACGGCGGCTGCGGCTTTCGCGGCTGCCTCGGCGTCCCCCAGGTAGTAGCTCTTGATGGGCTTCAGGTCGGCATCGAGCTCGTAGACCAGCGGAATGCCATTGGGAATGTTGACGCCGACGATGTCGTTGTCGCCGATGTTGTCCAGGTACTTCACCAGGGCGCGGATGCTGTTGCCGTGCGCGGCGACCAGCACGCGTTTGCCCGCCTTGATGGCCGGGGCGATGTCATCGTTCCAGGCCGGCAGCACGCGGGCCACGGTGTCCTTCAGGCATTCGGTCAGCGGCACGTCGTCGGCCTTGAGGCCCTTGTAGCGCACGTCGCCGCGTTCGCTGCGGGCGTCGCTGGCTTCCAGCGGCGGCGGCGGGGTGTCGTAGCTGCGGCGCCATACCAGCACCTGCTCGTCGCCGTACTGCTTGGCCATGTCGGCCTTGTTCAAGCCCTGCAGGCCGCCATAGTGGCGCTCGTTGAGGCGCCAGTTGTTGACGATGGGCAGCCAGGTGCGGTCCATCTGGTCCAGGCAGTGCCAGAGCGTCCAGATGGCGCGCTTGAGCATCGAGGTGTAGGCGAGGTCGAATTCAAAACCTGCCTCTTTGAGCAGGCGCCCGGCCTGCTTGGCCTGCTCCACGCCGGTGGGGGTCAGGTCCACGTCGGTCCAGCCGGTGAATCGGTTTTCGAGGTTCCAGGTCGATTCGCCGTGGCGAATCAGCACGAGCTTGTACATGAAGAACACTTAAGTTTTGGCCGCCCCATTCGGGCTGATCGCATTCTATCGGCGCGGGTTGGAGATCGGCTTCCTATAATCGGCGACCCAAATCCTAGGAACAAGCTCTTGAAATTCCTGATCGACAACTGGTATCTGGTCCTGGCTGCGCTGGTCTCCGGCGGCATGCTGCTGTGGACTTCGCTGGGTCGTGCGGCGCAGGGCAGCGCCCTGTCGACGGCCGAAGCGGTGCGTCTGATCAATCGCGAGAAGGCCGTGCTGATCGACGTCTGCGAGCCCGCGGAATTCGCGGCCGGGCACGTGGCGGGCGCACGCAATATTCCCCTGAGCACATTGGAAGGCCACAAGTCCTTGCCCAGCAACAAGGCCCTGCCCATCGTGGTCCTTTGTCAGTCGGGCGCACGCGCGGCCAAGGCTGCTGGCATGCTGCGCGCCATGGGCTATGAAAAGGCCGCACCGCTGGCCGGCGGCTTGAAGGCCTGGCGCGAAGCCAATCTGCCTGTCGAGAAAGCTGGCACCTGATATTTTCGAGAGCGAACATGAACCACGTGAAGATGTACACCACCCAGGTGTGCCCGTATTGCCTGCGTGCCAAGGCGCTGCTGAAACAGCGCGGCGTCGAACACATTGAAGAAATCCGCGTCGACACGGATCCCGCTGCGCGCCAGACCATGATGGCCAGCACGGGGCGGCGCACCGTGCCGCAAATCTTCATCGGCGACACCCACGTCGGCGGCTGCGACGACCTGATGGCGCTGGACCACCAGGGCGGCCTGGTGCCGCTGCTGCAGGGCGCCTGAATCCTGTCACAAGTCCCGGGTGATAATGCCCGGTGTCATTGAGCTAGCTGCCTTCGCGCAGCTTTTTCCCTTTCTTGAAAGACATCATGGCTGAAGAAAACAACGCTCCGGTATTCCAGATCCAACGCATGTATCTGAAGGATCTGTCGCTGGAGCAACCGAATTCGCCGCAGATCCTGCTGGAGCAGTCGCAGCCGCAGGTCGACATCAACCTGGCGCTGGCGGCCGAGCCGATCGGCGAAGGCATGTTCGAAGTCAGCGTGACGGCCACGGTCACCACCAAGGTGGCCGAGCGGACTCTGTTCCTGATCGAGGCCAAGCAGGCCGGCATCTTCGAGATCCGTAATCTGCCGCAGGAGCAGGTCGAAGGCATCCTGGGCATCGTCTGCCCGCAGATGATCTATCCCTACCTGCGCGCCGTCGTGTCCGACGTGTGCACGCGTGCCGGCTTTCCGCCCGTGTTGCTGTCGGAAGTCAACTTCCAGGCCATGTTCGAGGCGCGCCAGGCCCAGCAGGCCGGCGCCGCGGGGTCTACCAGCATCAACTGATGCCTTGAGCCGATGAACATCAGCATCCTCGGAGCCGGCGCCTGGGGCACCGCCCTGGCCGCAGCGGCGGCTGAACGGCACGAGGTGATGCTGTGGGCGCGGGACCGCGACGCCGTCTCGCGCATGCAGGCCACGCGCCGCAATACGCAGTACCTGCCGGATACCGAGTTGCCGGCAGCGCTGCAGCTCACGCACGATCTGGGGCAAGTCTTGGCGCATGGCGCCGGCGAGGGCCTGATCGTGATCGCAACGCCCATGGCGGCCTTGCGCGAGATGCTGCTGCAACTGCCGCCCAAGTCTCGCGTGCTGTGGCTATGCAAAGGCTTTGAGGCCGGCACGGGCCTGCTGGGGCACGAGATTCTCGACGACCTGAAGCTCGACTTGCGCGGAGGCATCCTTTCGGGGCCGAGTTTTGCGCAGGAAGTGGCCGCCGGCCAGCCCACCGCCCTGGTGGCCGCGAGCCAGGATCCTGACCTGCCGCAATGCGCCGTGGAGGCCTTCCACAGCGACCGCATGCGTGTCTACACCTCGCCGGACCCCATCGGCGTCGAGGTCGGTGGCGCGGTCAAGAACGTCATGGCGATCGCGGTGGGGATTGCGGACGGCCTCGGCCTGCAGGCGCAAGCGCAGGGGCAGAGCGCTGGCGCACCGGGCCTGAATGCCCGCGCCGCCCTGATCACGCGCGGACTGGCTGAAATGCTGCGCCTGGGACTGGCCTTGGGCGCACGTACCGAGACCTTCCTGGGTCTGTCCGGCATGGGTGACCTGGTCCTGACGGCCACCGGCGACCTGTCGCGCAATCGCCGCGTCGGGCTGATGTTGGCGCAGGGGAGGTCGCTGGACGACATCCTGCACGCGCTGGGGCATGTGGCCGAGGGCGTCTACAGTGCGCCGACCGTGTTGAGTCGCGCGCATGACAGGCGCGTCGACATGCCGATCACCGCTGCGGTCGTGGCCGTGCTGGAAGGGCGTCTCAGCCCTCTGGCGGCTGTCGACGTGTTGATGGGCCGCCAGGCCCGCACGGAATACTGATCAGCTCATGAGCCGCCCTGGTAGCCGTTCTGGCGCCAGGCTTCGAACACGGCAATGGCCACGGTGTTGCTGAGGTTGAGGCTGCGCTGGCCGGCGCGCATGGGCAGGCGAACGCGCTGCGCCTCGGCAAATTGATCGCGAATCTGCGCCGGCAGCCCCGCGGTTTCTGATCCAAACACCAGCCAGTCGCCGCTTTGCCATCGCGTTTCGCCAAAGGGGTGGCTGCCCCGGGTCGTGAAGGCAAACATGCGGGCCGGGTCGGGCTTTGCGTTCTGCAAGAAGGCCTCCCAGCTGGCGTGCCGCTGTAGATTCGTGTACTCGTGATAGTCGAGCCCGGCGCGCTGCAGCAAACGGTCTTCCATGGAAAAACCCAGCGGTTCGATCAGGTGCAACGCGCAGCCGGTGTTGGCGCACAGCCGGATCACATTGCCGGTGTTGGGGGGGATTTCGGGGTGGACGAGGACGACGCTGAACATGCGGGCAGTCTAAGCCCTGGCGATCACCCAGGCCTGCACCTGCGCGGCGCCGTTGCGCTTGAGCAGGCTGGCAAGCTCGAACAGCGTGGCGCCGGTGGTCATCACGTCGTCGATGATGGCCACGCGGCGGCCTTGGAGCCGGGGCAAGGCATCGGGCCTGACGATGAAGGCACCCTTCACGTTGCGGCTGCGCTCGGATTTGGGGAGCAAGGATTGGGCGTGACTGTGCTGAATGCGCTCCAGCGCCAGCGGTTCATAGGGTAGCCGCAGGCGCCGTGCGAGGGGCTTGGCCAACTCATGACTTTGGTTGTAGCCGCGCCGGCGCAAGCCCGAGGCTGACAGCGGCACGGACAGGAGCAAGTCACAGGTGTGGGCCGCCGCGTCCTGCGCCAAGGCCGCCATCAAGGGTCCAAGCAGCAGATCACGCAGGTGCAGGGCAGCCCGGAACTTGTAGGCCTGAATCAATCCGTCCCAGGGAAAGGCATAGTCAAGGCCGACCACCGTGTGGTCCAGCGCGCTTGTCTGCTGGAGGCAGGCCGGGCGGCGGGTGGATGGGTGGGAGCCGAGCCGCAGCCCGCAATGCATGCAGCGGGCGGGGGTCTCGTCCGCCGGGCTCCAGCGGCGCCGGCAACTCGGGCAGATGCCGCCTTGGCATCCGCTGCGGCAGACAAAGCAAAGCCCGGCCGGTGCAAGGCGACGCCACAGGGGCCGCCAGGCTGATGTGGGTTTTGCGATGGAGCCGGGGTCGGAGGGCATGCCTCAATATACTGACCGGCATGATCGAACAAGATGTGCCGGCGGCGCAGCCGGATCCCAGTACGCCCATCGATGCCCAGGCCGTTGCGCATCAACTCAAACGCCTGTCGCGTGCGTCCGTGCCCCCCTGGCTGCATGCCGACGTGGCTCGGCGCATGGCTGATCGGCTGCCCTATATCAAGATGCAGCCGTCCACGGTGCTGCAGTGGCAAGCCTGGTGGGGTGCCAGTCACGAGCCCTTGGCTCAGCAATATCCGCAGGCCCAGCATTTGTGGCTGGAATCCGAACCGTCTCTGCGCGAGCGCTGCCTCCAGCAACTGCGCCGGCCCTGGTGGCAGCGCTGGTCGTCGGTCAGGCAGCCGGAGGTCCTGGGTCCCGTCGACGTGAAGGAGGGCGCGGCGCAATTGTTGTGGTCCAACATGGTCTTGCACGCCGGCCCCGCCCGTGCGGCCACACTGAGGGCCTGGCATCGCGCGCTGGCGGTCGACGGCTTCGTGATGTTCTCCTGCCTGGGTCCGGACAGCCTGCGCGAGCTCCGGCCCCTGTATGCCGCGATGCACTGGGGCGATCCTCTGCCGCAATGGCCCGACATGCACGACCTGGGCGACATGATGGTGGAGGCGGGGTTCACCGATCCCGTCATGGACCAGGAGCGCGTCGACCTGAGCTGGGCCGATGCGGAGAGCCTGCTGCGGGACCTGCGCGCACTCGGGGGCAATGCGGCGCCGGAGCGGTTCAGTGGGCTGCGCACGCCGCGCTGGCGTCAGGTCTTGAGCCGGACCCTGGAGCAATTGCGCGGTCCTGACGGACGCCTGCACCTGACGCTGGAACTGGTGTATGGCCACGCGGTCAAGGCTGCACCGCGCATCAAGCTGGCGGCGCAGACCGTGGTACCGCTGGACGTGATGCGCGACATGGTGCGCAAACCGGGGCGATCTTCCTGACGTTTTGTTGTGTCGGGGCCGACCCCCGAGATTTCCCCAGCATGGTGCAAACCACAGCCCAAAGGCGGCATTCAGGGGTATCGGTGTAGGCTAAACTCGCCGCGAACTGGAATTTCTGGCCTGGAACAGGCACATCGGTATCTTACGAAGCTGGGGCAAACCTCTGTTTGCGTCAGATCAATCGGTCCAGGATTTACGCCGGACACCCCGCGCATGAGTTGTATTTGTGCCCTGGCGTTCGTGGCTTGAATAGGAAACAGAAGTGACGACCATGACGATGATGAACGCACGAGAGCATCAGTTGGGGCATCAGTTGGGCCATCAACTGGGGCGCTGTTCCAAGAGGTTGGCTTTGGGCGCGGGAGCCGCGTTGCTCAGCTCGATCGCCTGGGCCACCGGCGACCTGCCGGGCGGACCGGCGGTCAACGGCATCAACCTGCAGCCGCCGGTCACCAAGATCGCGGCCGAGCAGATGTGGCTGCACAACATGATGCTGATCATCTGCCTGGCGATCTTCGTGGCCGTGTTCAGTGTGATGTTCTATTCGATCATCAAGCACCGCAAGTCGCGCGGCGCCGTGCCGGCCAACTTCCACGAGAGCGTCAAGGTGGAGATCGCCTGGACCGTGGTGCCCTTCATCATCGTCATCTGCATGGCGCTGCCGGCCACCAAGGTCGTGGTCGCCATGAAGGACACCACCAACGCCGACCTGACTGTCAAGGTCACAGGCTACCAGTGGAAATGGGGCTACGACTACGTCAAGGGCGAAGGCGAGGGCATCGGCTTCCTGTCGACCCTGGACGTCGGCCAGCGCGAGATGTCGAATTCCGGCAAGCCCTCGGGCGATGACTACCTGCTGAAGGTCGACAACCCGCTGGTTGTGCCGGTCGGCAAGAAGATTCGCATCATCACGACCGCCAACGACGTGATCCACTCCTGGGGTGTGCCGGCCTTCGGCGTCAAGCAGGATGCCATTCCCGGCTTCGTGCGCGACACCTGGTTCAAGTCGGACCAGGTCGGTGATTTCCATGGCCAATGTGTCGAGTTGTGCGGCAAGGAACATGCCTACATGCCCATCCACGTGCGCGTGCTGAGCGAGGCCGACTACAGCGCCTGGGTGGCGGCCAAGAAGAAGGAAATGGCCGCCAAGGCCGACGATCCCAGCAAGACCTTTACGCTGGAAGAGCTGCTGGCGCGCGGCGAAAAGGTCTATGCCAGCAACTGCGCGGCCTGCCACCGCCCGGATGGCAAGGGCGCGGGCCCGGTCAAGCCGCTGGACGGCTCGTCCGTGGTGCTGTCCGACGACCACAACGAGCAGATCACGACCGTGCTCAATGGCCGTCTCGAAAAGGGCATGCCCTCCTGGAAATCGGCCCTGAACGACACCGAGATCGCTGCCGTCATCACCTACACCAAGAACAACTGGTCGAACAAGACCGGCCAGGTGGTGCAGCCCGCCGAAGTCGTGGCTGACCGCAAGTAAAGTCTGAACGTCAAAAGAGGAACCCATATGAGTGCTGTGCTTGACCACCACGGTCATGACGTTCATGACCACGCGCACGACCATGACCACGACCACCATGCCCCCACGGGCTGGCGCCGCTGGGTGTTCGCCACCAACCACAAGGACATCGGAACGCTGTACCTGCTGTTCTCGTTCACGATGTTGATGATCGGCGGCGTGCTGGCGCTGTGCATTCGTGCCGAGCTGTTCCAGCCGGGCCTGCAGTTCTTCAACCCCGAACTGTTCAACCAGTTCACCACCATGCACGGCCTGATCATGGTGTTCGGCGCCATCATGCCGGCCTTCGTGGGCTTTGCGAACTGGATGATCCCGCTGCAGATCGGCGCGTCCGACATGGCGTTCGCGCGCATGAACAACCTCAGCTTCTGGCTGATGATTCCTGCCGCCATCATGCTGGTCGCGTCCTTCTTCATGCCTGGCGGCGCACCCGCCGCGGGCTGGACGCTGTATGCGCCGCTGACGCTGCAGATGGGCCCCTCGATGGACGCGGGCATCTTCTCGATGCACCTGCTGGGCGCTTCGTCCATCATGGGTTCGATCAACATCATCGTGACCATCCTCAACATGCGCGCGCCCGGCATGACGCTGATGAAGATGCCGATGTTCGCCTGGACCTGGCTGATCACCGCCTACCTGCTGATCGCCGTGATGCCTGTGCTGGCCGGCGCCATCACGATGACGCTGACGGACCGCCACTTCGGCACCAGCTTCTTCAGCCCCGCGGGCGGCGGTGACCCGGTGATGTACCAGCACATCTTCTGGTTCTTCGGCCACCCCGAGGTCTACATCATGATTCTCCCGGCCTTCGGGATCATCAGCCAGATCGTGCCGGCCTTTGCGCGCAAGAAGCTGTTCGGCTATGCCTCCATGGTGTATGCGACGGCCTCGATCGCCATCCTGTCCTTCATCGTCTGGGCGCACCACATGTTCGCCACCGGCATGCCGGTCACGGGCCAGCTGTTCTTCATGTACGCCACGATGCTGATCGCCGTGCCGACCGCCGTGAAGATCTTCAACTGGCTGGCCACGATGTGGCGCGGGTCGATGACCTTCGAGACCCCGATGCTGTTCGCCGTCGGCTTCATCTTCGTGTTCACCATGGGCGGCTTCACCGGCTTGGTGTGCGCGATGGCGCCGATCGACATCCAGCTGCAGGACACCTACTACGTCGTGGCGCATTTCCACTACGTGCTGGTGGCCGGCTCGCTCTACGCGATGTTCGCCGGCGTCTACTACTGGGGCCCGAAGTGGACCGGCGTGATGTACAACGAGACGCGCGGCAAGATCCACTTCTGGTGGTCGCTGATCGCGTTCAACGTCACCTTCTTCCCGATGCACTTCCTGGGCCTGGCCGGCATGCCGCGCCGCTATGCCGACTACCCGATGCAATTCGCCGATTTCAATGCGCTTGCCTCGGTCGGCGCCTTCTTCTTCGGCTTTGCGCAGGTCTACTTCTTCTTCTTCGTCGTCCTGCCCATGATCCGCGGCAAGGGTGAAAAGGCTCCGCAGCGTCCCTGGGACGGTGCCGAGGGCCTGGAATGGGAAGTGCCTTCGCCGGCGCCATTCCACACATTTGAGAATCCGCCCAAGCTGAATGCCGCGGCGACCAAGGTGATCGGCTGAGGAGCAAGGCCATGTCGCCCGAGCAACGCAAGAGCAACCTCAAGATGGGTTTGACCCTGGCTTCGATCGCGATCATCTTCGCGCTCGGTTTCATGGCCAAGGTCTTCCTGTTCGGGGTCTGAACCGACCGCCAGGCCTTGCACGCAGCATGAGCAACAGAACCTGGACCCTGGCCGACGCCTTGCGCAGGGACAACCTGCAGATGGTGGGCAAGCTGCTGGTGGTCGTGCTGCTCATGTTCGGCTTCGGCTATGCCCTGGTGCCGGTGTACCGGGCCGTGTGCACCTCGCTGGGCATCAACGTGCTGTCCTTGTCCGAGCGCACGCATGCAGTGCGGGCCGAGGATGTCAAGAACACGCAGGTCGACATGAGCCGCACCATCAGCGTGGAATTCGACACCAATGCCCGCGGCCCCTGGGACTTCAAGCCGGCGGTCAAGCACCTGGATGTGCATCCGGGCGAGTTGACCACTGTGATGTACGAGTTCAAGAACGTGCAGAGCCGGACCATGTCGGCCCAGGCGATCCCGAGCTATGCGCCCAAGCAGGCAACGGCGCATTTCAACAAGCTCGAATGCTTCTGCTTCAACGAGTACACGCTGGCGCCCGGCGAGTCCAAGCAGTGGCCAGTGGTGTTCTACATCGACCCCAAGCTGCCGCGCGACGTCAAGACGATCACGCTGTCCTATACCTTCTTCGAGGTCGAGGGCAAGAAGCAGGCGGTGGCGCCGCTGGTGGCACCCGTCCAGGAGCGGCGGCTGTGAGCGGGCAGGACCATTCGAACGGGCCGGACCCGGTTCGCAAGGCTTCGCTTTTGCGGACCATCAAGGCGGTGGCGTGGTCGTTTCTGGGCATCCGCAAGGGCGCCGAGTACGACAAGGACGTGAACCAGCTGAATCCGGTTCATGTTGTGATCGTTGGCGTGCTGGCCGTGATCGTGTTCGTGGTGGCCCTGGTGCTGCTGGTCAATTATGTCGTCAGCAGCGGCGTCGCCTCTGCGTGATGGTGGTTTGAACTGAAGAGTGAGTTCGAGGAGAGCAACAATGTCGGCAGCGACAACTCAGGGGAAGACCCCTTATTACTTCGTCCCGGCCCCTTCACGGCATCCCGTGATGGCCGCCATCGGGTTGTTCTTCGTGATCCTCGGCGCCGGCCAGTGGGTCAACGGCCATGAGTGGGGCTCCTACTCGCTGTTGTTCGGCCTGCTCTGGTGGGCCTTCACCCTGAAGCAATGGTTTGGCGACGCCATCCGCGAAAGCGAAGGGGGCTTGTACAGTGAGCGCATCGACGGCTCCTACCGTTGGAGCATGAGCTGGTTCATCTTCTCCGAAGTGATGTTCTTTGCAGCGTTCTTCGGCGCCTTGTACTGGGCCCGCCTGCACTCGGTGCCCGCGCTGGGCGACCTGGAGAACGCCTTGCTCTGGCCGGACTTCAAGGGCCTGTGGCCCAGCATGGCGGCAGGTCTGACCGCGTCGCCGGCCGGCACGGTCGAGGCCTTCGAGACCATGGGCCCCTGGCCGATCCCGACACTCAACACCGCCTTGCTGCTGACTTCCGGCGTGACGCTGACGGTCGCGCACCATGCGCTGATTGCGAACCAGCGCGCCAAGTGCATCGCGTTCATGTGGGTCACGGTGCTGCTGGGCATCACCTTCCTGGGCTTCCAGGCCTTCGAATACCACCATGCCTATACCGAGCTGAACCTCAAGCTCAGCTCGGGCATCTACGGCTCGACCTTCTTCATGCTGACCGGCTTCCATGGCTTCCACGTGTTCGTGGGCATGCTGATGCTGTTGTTCATCACCCTGCGCCTGCAAAAAGGCCACTTCACGCCCGAGCGCCATTTCGGCTTCGAGGGTGCGGCCTGGTATTGGCACTTCGTCGACGTGGTGTGGCTGGGCCTGTACGTGGTGGTCTATTGGCTTTGAGTTGACCCGCTCCAAGAGACAAGCGCCGCAATTGCGGCGCTTTCTGTTGATGCGATCCTGGATGCGATTTCCGAGGTGTTCTTTCAGCGGCTTTGCAGGGCAATGCCGGTCGGGTGTATCCAGCCCATCAGGTAGGCCAGCATGATGAAGAGGAACAGCGCCACCGACACGGCGATGCGAACCGTCAGCGCCTTGGCCATGCGCTCGCCGCGCTCCCCTTTGCCGGGGCTGCGCAGCATGAAAATCCCGGCTGCGGCCAGCGCGCCCAGAATGCCGACAAAAGCCAATGCGATGATTGTTTTCATGCTTCGAATTATTTCACCTGGCTGGATGTGATGGCGGCGGATTCTGCGGCGTCAACCTTGAGACATGCCGGACCGCGGGCATGGCTGGTCCTGGTCTTGACGCTGCTGGGCATGGCGTTGACGGCGCGTCTTGGCATTTGGCAACTCGACCGGGCGGCGCAAAAGCGCGCACTGCAGGCGCAGATCGAGGCGCGATCGCTGGCGCCGCGCCTGGGCAATGCCGATTTGGCTGCTGTCAATGAAATGCTGATGCAGCGCCGGGTCGACTTGCATGGGCTCTGGCTGAACGACAAGACGGTCTATCTGGACAACCGGCCCATGAAGGGCCGGGCCGGCTTCTTCGTGCTGACGCCGCTGCAATTGAGCGGGACGAAGCTGACCGTGCTGGTGCAGCGTGGCTGGATTCCGCGCGACGCGGCCGACCGCAGCCGCTTGCCTGCCGTCCCAAGGCCGGCAGACGAGGTGCGGGTGCTGGGCCGCCTGGTCCCGTCGCCTTCCAGGGTTTATGAGCTTGGCGCGGGCGCATCGGGTGCAATCCGGCAAAATCTCGACCCGCAAGCCTATGGCCGCGAGTTGGGGCTGCCTGTGCCGGCTGCAGCGGTGCTGGAGGACGGCAGCGCAGCAGACGGTCTGTTGCGCGACTGGCCCGCTCCCGCTGTGGATATTCAAAAGCACTACGGCTATGCCTTTCAGTGGTTTGCGCTTTGCGTCTTGATGCTAGGTCTTTATGTCTGGTTCCAATTCATCCGCCCCGTCCGTGTCAATACCCGTGTTTGAAACTGAAGGCGATCCTCTTGCGCTGACGGTGCACAGCCAGCCCCTGCCCGTGAGCGTGGCTGCCGGACCGCAGACCCGCGCGGGGCGCCTGCGCATGCTGCTGGTGATGGCCATCTGCGCCGCGCCCGTGCTGGCCTCGTATTTCACGTTTTACGTGGTCAAGCCGCACGGGCATGCCTATTCGGATCTGATCACGCCGACGCGCGACCTGCCCGCCGACCTGCCGCTGACCGACCTGCAGGGGCAGGGCGTGCGGCCCGAGTCGCTCAAGGGCCAGTGGCTGCTGACGCTGGTGCAGCCCGGGGCTTGCGACAGCGAATGCGATCGCATGCTGTTCATGCAGCGCCAGTTGCGCGAAATGCTGGGCAAGGAGCGCGACAAGGTCGACAAGGTCTGGCTGGTTCCCGACGACCAGCCTTTGTCCGCCGCCCTGATGAAGGCGGTGTCCGACGCACCGGCTGTGACCGTGCTGCGCGTGCCGCCGCAGCGCTTGCAGGCCTGGCTGCAGCCGGCGCCGGGGCACAGGCTCGGCGAGCACCTGTTCCTGATCGACCCCATGGGACGCTGGATGATGCGCACGCCCGCCCATGCCGATCCGATGGCGGTCAAGAAAGACCTGGAGCGCCTGCTGCGCGCCAGCGCCAGCTGGGACCAGCCCGGTCGTTGACACATGAGCGGCTTTGATCTCTCACCCACCGGGCAGCTTTTGCTGCTGATGGCCTTGATCGGCTCGGCGCCCCTGCTGTGGCTGTGGCAGCGCCACCGTGGCGTGGGGCTGGCGGGACGCTTGGCAGGCCTGACGGTGCTGACGCTGTTCCTCTGTTTCGACCTGATCCTGTTCGGCGCCTTCACCCGGTTGACCGATTCCGGCCTGGGCTGCCCCGATTGGCCGGGCTGCTATGGCAGCGCTTCGCCCATGGGGGCGCATGAGCAGATCCATGCCGCGCAGGCCGCCATGCCCGGCGGGCCGGTGACGCATGGCAAGGCCTGGGTCGAGATGGTGCACCGCTACCTGGCGGGTGCCGTGGGTTTCCTGATCCTGAGCCTGTGCCTCGCGAGCTGGACGCTGCGCTGGCGGCGTCCGGGCGGCGTCGCCCCCGCCACGCCCTGGTGGGCTACGCTCACGCTGGCCTGGGTCATCCTGCAGGGTGCCTTCGGCGCATTGACGGTGACCATGAAGCTGTTTCCGCTCATCGTCACTCTGCACCTGATGTGCGCGCTGGCCTTGCTGGGCCTGCTGGCCTGGCAGGCGCAGGCGTATCAAGTCCGGCCCTTGCGGCTGCCGCGCGGTTTCGAGCTCGCGGCCTGGCTGCTGCTCATCATTTCTGCGCTGCAGATGGCCTTGGGTGGATGGGTCAGCACCAATTACGCGGTGCTGGCTTGCAACACCTTCCCGCAATGCCAGGGCGGCTGGTGGCCCGCGATGGACTTCGGCCAGGCCTTCACGCTGTGGCGCTCCCTGGGGCATACGGCGGACGGACAGCTGCTGGGCTTTGCCGCGCTGACTGCCATCCATTGGGCGCACCGGCTGGGCGCCGTGTTGGTCTTGAGCGCCATGCTCGTGCTGGCGTTGTTGCTTCGAGCGCATGGCGGGCAGGCCGCCCGGCCCTGGGCGCGCGGCCTGGCCCTGCTTGCGGGCTGGCAATTCCTGTCGGGCCTGTCCAATGTGGTGTTGGACTGGCCGATGGTGGCTGCCTTGGCGCACACTGGTGGCGCCGCAGCCTTGACGGCAGGCCTGAGCACGTTCCTGGCGCGAGTCCGGCAGGCGCGCCTGCGCGACCTTGCTGCCTTGGCGCCTACATCGACATTTGGCATGGCCAGATCCTGATTCAACCGTATTTTTCCGCAGAGCCTATGGCTACGACCCAATCACTTCCCAACACGCCGTTCATGCCCTCGCGCTGGCAGCAGTTCTACCAACTCACCAAGCCGCGCGTGGTGCAGTTGATCGTTTTTTGCGCCGTCATCGGCATGGCGCTGGCGGTGCCGGGCTGGCCCAGCCTGGAGCAGTGGGGCGTGATGGCAGGCGCCACCATCGGCATCTGGCTGGTCGCGGGTGCGGCGGCGGCGTTCAATTGCCTGGTCGAGCAGCAGATCGATGCCAAGATGAAGCGCACCGCCTGGCGCGCCACCGCCAAGGGCCAGCTCAGCAGGGTGCAGACCCTGCTGTTCTCGGGCGTGCTGTGCGGCTTGGGCATGACGGTGCTGCTGCTGGCGGTCAATGCGCTGACCATGTGGCTGACTTTCGCCACCTTCGTCGGCTACGCCATCATCTATACCGTGGTGCTCAAGCCCTTGACGCCGCAGAACATCGTGATCGGCGGCGCATCCGGCGCCATGCCGCCGGTGCTGGGCTGGGCCGCGATGCGTGGCGAAGTGGGCCCCGAGGCGCTGATGCTGTGCCTGATCATCTTTCTCTGGACGCCGCCGCATTTCTGGGCCCTGGCGCTGTATCGGACCGAGGAGTACCGCAAGGCCGGTCTGCCCATGCTGCCGGTGACGCACGGCTCGGAGTTCACGCGGCTGCAGGTGGTGCTGTACACCTGGATCTTGCTGGCGGCGACCTTGCTGCCCTTTCTCACCGGCATGAGCGGCTGGATCTACCTGGTCTGCGCGGTGGCGCTGGGGCTGGGCTTTTGCGGCTATGCCTGGCGGCTGTGGCGCCACTACTCGGACGCGCTGGCGCGCAGCACGTTCAGGTTCTCCATCGTGCATTTGTCGCTGCTGTTCGCGGCGCTGCTGGTGGATCACTACTTGATGACTTGGATGGCTTGATGATGGCGAATCGATCTATGGCTGAAAGGCGCGGCAGCCGCGCGATGTTCAAGGCTGCGGGCCTGGGCTTGTCTTGGCTCTTGCCGCTGGCGCTGGCGGCGCTGTTGTCGGGCTGCGGCAAACCCACCGGCATGGATGCCGCGCCCCTCGTGCTCAAGGGCGTGGACCTGAGCGGCGCCAACTATGCGCGCGAGCTTGCGCTGCCGGACCAGGACGGGCGCATGCGCAGCTTGGCGGAGTTCAAGGGCAAGGTGCTGGTGCTGTTCTTCGGCTACACCCAGTGCCCCGAGGTTTGCCCGACCACCATGGCCGAGCTGGCGCAGGTGAAGAAATCGCTGGGGCCGCAGGGCGACTCGGTGCAGGGCATCTTCGTGACGCTCGATCCCGAGCGCGACACGCCTGAAATCTTGAAGAGATACGTCGCCAATTTCGATCCCACCTTCGTCGCCCTGCATGGCACGCCGGCGCAGACGCAGGCCGCGGCCAAGGAGTTCAAGGTCTACTACGCCAAGGTGCCGGGCAAGACCGCCGGCAGTTACACGCTGGACCACACCGCCGCCAGCTTCGTGTTCGACAAGCAGGGTCGCGTGCGGGTGTTCGAGCGCTATGGCGCCGACCCGCAGGATGTGGCGGCCGACCTGAAGGCCCTGATCAACGAATAAACCGGAGAGGGGGGCGGTGCGCTCAGGCCTCAGGTGGTTTCCGACAGCGCCTTGCGCATCTTCTTCATGGCCGCGACTTCGATCTGGCGGATGCGTTCGGCGCTGACGCCGTATTCCGCCGCCAGGTCGTGCAGGGTCATGCCGCCGCTGCTGTCGTCGTTGACCTTCAGCCAGCGCTCTTCGACGATGCGGCGGCTGCGCTCGTCCAGCGCCGCCAGCGCGCGGGTGATGCCGTCGCCCGACAGAGCATCGCGGCTGCGGCTTTCCAGCACGCGAGTGGGCTCATGGCTCTCGTCGGTGAGGTAGGCGATCGGCGCGAAGCTCTCGCTGTCGTCGTCGACTTGCGCCTCGAGCGCCACGTCGCCGCCCGACATGCGGGTTTCCATCTCCAGCACCTCCTCGCGCTTGACGTTCAACTCGCGCGCCATGTGCGCGACCTCGGCCTCCGTGAGGCTGTTGCGGTGCGTCTGTGAGTCGTCGCTGCCTTCCTTCAACTGGTGCTTCATCGAGCGCAGGTTGAAGAACAGCTTGCGTTGCGCCTTGGTGGTGGCAACCTTGACCATGCGCCAGTTGCGCAGGATGTATTCGTGGATCTCGGCCTTGATCCAGTGCATGGCGTAGGAAACCAGGCGCACGCCCTGCTCGGGGTCGTAGCGCTTGACGGCCTTCATCAGGCCGACGTTGCCTTCCTGGATCAGGTCGCCCTGGGGCAGCCCGTAACCGAGGTATTGGCGGGAAATCGACACCACCAGGCGCAGGTGCGACAGCACCAGGCGGCTGGCCGCCTCCAGGTCGCCGCTGGCGCGCAGGCGGCGGGCGTAGTCCTGTTCCTCGCTGGCGCTCAGCATGGGCATGTGGTTGATGGATGAGATGTACGCGTCCAAATTGCCCAGCGAGGGCAACATGGCCCATGGATCGCGAACGGAAATGGCGTTGTGCGTGGTCATTGAAAGTCTCTTTCTGCAAAAAGGCAGTCTGCCTCTTGTCAGCTCTTATATTAGCACTCTCTGGCATTGAGTGCTAATGGTTTGCTCGACACGAGAAACTCTATTTGGATCAATGACTTAGCGATCAGCTCCCGGAAGGGGTATGGCGGGCGCCCGCACCCAGGCGTTGGCAGCCCCTGGGTGGTTCCGAGCGTTGGCGGCAGCCGACGAAATGCGCCAACCTAGGCGGAAACCCCTGTCGCCCTGCGGCAGTGGCTGTTCGAAAATTCAATTTTTGCGCGCGGCGCGACGTGCATTGGCAGCGCGTGTGGCGGCGGATCAGATTGATAAATACATCGTTGTGAAGTGAAGCATGTGGTTTGAACTGATTTGCGCGGCAATGGCTGGAGGCTTGGCGGTTGCAGGTCTCATCCTGTTGTGGGGCCGCCGCGGGCCTTTGGGGGCGGTGCGCACTGAAGATCAGAAAATCGAAACCGGAAATGGTTTATTCGATATTTTTGAGAAATCCCTGCTGGCGCTCTATGTCGTATTCGAGCGCAAAGTCATTTACGCGAACGAGGCGGCCGTCAAGCTGCTCGGGTATGACAGCGCCGAGGAATTGGTCGGGCATACCGTCGACAAATTCACGGCGCCTGAAGATCTGAATCTGCTCAATGAGATGCATCGCCGCCGCGAAAGCGGCGAGGTGGCCTCGGTCAAATATGCTTATCGCGCCCTGCAGAAAAACGGCGAGATGCGCTGGGTGGAGGCGCACGGCAGCGCCGTTCCCTATCGCGGCGGCCGGGCCGTGGTGGGTTTGGCGGTCGACGCCAGCCGCAATGTCGAGTTTGAAAAGCAGTCCCGGCTGGCCAACCATGTCTTCAGGTCGCTGACCGAGGGCATCCTGGTTACCGACCCGGACTTCCTCATCGAAGCCGTCAACCCAGCGTTCACGCGCATCACGGGCTACGGGGCGGCGGATGCGCTCGGCAAGAAGTCGCTGCTGATGGATACCAACCATGTGGCGGCCATCTACAGCCGTGACATCCTGCATGCACTGAAGACCACCGGGCACTGGGAAGGCGAGATCACGGACCGGCGCCGAAATGGCCAGCATTATCCGGCCTGGGTTTCCATATCTGCGGTGCTGGGGGCCCAGGGCGAGATATTGAATTATGTTTATGTATTCACCGACAATACCAATCGGAAAGAGGCGGAGAATCGCCTGAAAAACCTGGCCTCACGCGATGGCCTGACCGGGTTGTTGAACCGCGCCACTTTTGTCAACAACCTCGATGGTTTGATTCGGGAGAGCGCTGCGCGAGGCAACGAGCTGGGCGTCCTGTTTATCGATCTGGACCATTTCAAGAGTATCAACGATACCCTCGGCCATGGCATTGGCGACAAACTCCTGAAGGAAATTGCCGACCGCATGCGCGCCGAATTGAGGCATACCGATATTGCTGCCCGAATCGGCGGCGACGAGTTTGTCGTGGTGATCGACAATATTGCGTCGGCACAGAATGCCGAACGCATGGCGCAACGCTTGATCGAGCGCATCTCGCGGCCCATCGTGGTCAACGAGCAGGAGATCTTCGTGACCACCAGCGTGGGCCTGGCCTGCTATCCGGCCGACGGCGCCGATGGGGAGAGCCTGCTGCGGCACGCGGACATCGCCATGTACCAGGCCAAGGCGCGGGGCCGGAACATGCTGCAGCTGTTCCGCGACGACATGACGGCCCATGCGCTCAAGCGCATGAGCATGGAGAACGGACTGCACCGTGCGCTGGACCGGGACGAGTTCTACCTGGTGTTCCAGCCGCAGTTTTCGGCCGCCGACGGTCGACTGGTCGGGGCCGAGGCGCTGATCCGCTGGCGCAGCGCCGACGGTGAGGAGATTTTCCCGGGCGATTTCATTCCGGCGGCGGAAAGCAATGGCCTGATCGTTCCCATTGGCGCCTGGGTGCTCAACGAGGCGTGCCGCTGCATGCGCAAATGGCTGGACGAGGGCCTTCAACTGGAGCGGATCGCGGTCAACCTGTCGCCGCGCCAGTTCGCTTGCGAGCATCTGCTGGACACCATCCAATCGGCCCTGGCGGTTCATGGCTTGGAGGGCCGCTACCTGGAGCTCGAAATCACCGAGGGCCTGATCCTGAATTATTCCCAGGACGTCACCTCTGTGCTCAACGAAATCCGCGCCATGGGCATCGAGCTGTCCATCGACGATTTCGGCACCGGGTATTCGTCCTTGTCGGTCCTGAAGAACACGCCGGTCCACAAGCTCAAGATCGATCGCCGGTTCACGCAAGGGCTGCCGCACGATTCGGACGACGTCGCCATCACCGAAGCCATCTTGGCGGTGGCGCAGAAACTGGATCTCAAGGTGGTCGCCGAAGGGGTGGAAAAACCCGAGCAGCAAGCCTTCCTCAAGGCCGCCGCCTGCGATGTGTTCCAGGGCTATTTGCTGGGCCGGCCCATGCCGGAAGCCGCCATGGACCATTTCCTGCAACAGCATCTGGGCGAGCCAAAGGTCGCCGCGGACGCGCTGGATTCCGTGTCCTGAATCCCGGCGAGCCGATACCGCTCATCGTGTCCCAGTGCGGTTCAAGCCTGCATCATGGCCATTCGTCGCGCGGCGCTGGCGTCCCGGGCCATGACTTCCGATACTCCATGTCATCCTCTCATGGCAAGGATTTCGGTGAATCATGAGTTTGCTGACACCTCACAAATACGGTTGCGCGGGCCTTTGGCTGCTGGCGCTTGGTTTTGGCGTTTCGGGCGCCTTGGCGCCACAGACGGCGCAGGCCAGCGAAGTGGTGAAGCTGGCGCGGCTGGTGCTGACGGGCAAGACCGGCGGCGAGTCGGCCGGTGCTTCAAGCGCGTCGGCCAAGGCGGGAGCCGCTGCTGCTTCTGCGGCGGGCGCCGAGCGCCTGACCGGCGTCGTGCTCGACGCTTTGCAGGCCAGGACCACGGCCAATTCGGCGGTCCGGAGCGCGGGCTGATGCGATGCCGCGCCTGACCGTCATCGGCAATGACGCCGCGCAGGCGCAGGGCCAGCCGCAGGAACAAGTGGCTGCGGCCGGGCGCGCCATATCCGGATCCGGGGTCGGACCCCGGTCAGCCGAACGGTTTTTGCTGCAGGTCGGTCCGTCGGCGATCGACGGCCTGGGCGTGTTTGCGCAGGAGGCCATTCCTGCGAGGCGCAAGATCGGCGAGATGCGCGGCGAAATCATTTCGGTGGCCGAGGCGCGCCGCCGTGCCAAAGGCCAGGCGCGCGTGCATCTCGTGGAGATCAGCGCACGAACCGCCGTCGATGCCAGCCAGACGACGGGGGCGCTGCGCTACATCAACCATTCGTGCGCGCCCAACACCAGCCTGCAGACCCGGCAGGGGCGGGCGGAATTCTTTGCCTTGCGCGATATTGTGGCCGGCGAGGAACTCACGGCCAATTACGGCATCAGCCATCATGACGGGCGGCTGCGATGCCATTGCGGCGCGCCGCAGTGCCGGGGCCGGCTCTGAGCGAGCCGTCGCCGCACCGGCTCAGTGCTTGGCGCCGGGGTCGAACTGGAGCCAGAACAGGCGCAGGTCCTGGACCGAGAACAGGGCGTCGTCCAGCAGCACGTCCTGCGTGACTTCGTCTTCCGGTTCGTAGGAGTCCTGGATATAGCGCTGGCGCTGCGGACCGTCAGGCATGGCCAGCACGGCCACGGCCAGCAGCAGGGTGTCCAGCATCTGGCCGGGCTCGCTGTCGTCTTCGTGCACGTACCAGGCGTCCTCGAAGTCGTCGACGGCCTGCATGAAGCCCTCGGCCCACATCACGCCCATCTCGGGCAGGTCGGACAGCTGGTCTTCGCGCAGCACGCCGGAGGCCAGCAGCTCGGCCTTGGTGGCCTCGTCGAACTCGGTGATCAGCGGCTCCAGCTGCATCGCATCCTGGTTTTCAAGCAGGGTCTCGGGGTCGAGCGCCTCGGCGATTTCGTTCCAGCGCAGGTGCAGCGCCTCCATGAATTCGTCGACGGCTTCGCGCTCTTCCAGCACGGCGGGCCAGCTGTCGCCGAACAGGGCGTCCATGGCCTGGATCGGCGAGGCGACCACCGGGCCGCAGATCAGTGCGGTCATGTAGCCGTCGAGCGTGTCGATGGGCACGGCATCGGCCTCGTCATCGGAGGCCGCGGCGAGGATGGATAGCAGGCCGGCCAGGCGCTCGGCATTGTCGTGATCGATGGTGTTGCTCATGGCGCTTCCTCAGAGTTTCGCGCTGACCCAGTCCTGCACGCTGGCCAGCGCGCCGGCCAAGGCCGCAGGGTTGGTGCCGCCGGCCATGGCCAGGTCGGGCTTGCCGCCGCCCTTGCCGCCAACCTGTTGCGCCACGAAATTGACCAGGTCGCCGGCCTTGAGCTTGGCCGTGCTGTCGGATGTCACGCCGGCCGCCAGCTGGACCTTGTCGCCTTCGACGGTGGCCAGCACGATGGCGGCGGTCTTGAGCTTGTCCTTGAGCTTGTCCAGGGTGTCGCGCAGGGTCTTGGCGTCGGCGCCTTCGAGTTGGGCGGCCAGCACTTTCAGGCCCTTGATCTCGACGGCTTGCGACATCAGCTCGTCGCCCTGGGCCGAGGCCAGCTTGCCCTTGAGCGCGGCGATTTCCTTTTCCAGCGCGCGAATGTGTTCCTGGGTGGCCGCGACGCGGACCGGCAGTTCGGCGGGCGAGGTCTTCAGCAACGCAGCCAGGCCTTGCACCGTGCCTTCGAGCGATTGCGCATGGCTCAGCGCATGGCGGCCGGTGATGGCCTCGACGCGGCGCACGCCAGCGGCCACGCCGCCTTCCGCCACGATCTTGAACTGGCCGATGTCGCCGGTGCGGTGCACGTGGGTGCCGCCGCAGAGTTCCTTGGAGCTGCCGATAGCGCACACGCGCACGGTCTCGCCGTATTTCTCGCCGAACAGCATCATGGCGCCGCTCTTTTGCGCGTCTTCCAGTGCCATCACCTGCGAATGGGCATCGGCATTGGCCAGGATCTCGTCGTTGACGAGTTCCTCGATCTCGCGGATCTCCTCGGCGCTCAGCGGCTGGCCATGCGAGAAGTCGAAGCGCGTGCGGTCGGGCGTGACCTGCGAGCCCTTTTGCTGCACATGCTCGCCCAGCACTTCGCGCAGCGCCTTGTGCATCAGGTGGGTGGCGCTGTGGTTGCGCACGGTGGCCTGGCGCAGTTCGGCGTTGACGCGGGCCTGGAAGCTGTCGCCGACGCGGATGCTGCCTTCCATGACGCGGCCATGGTGGCCGAACACGTCGGCCTGGATCTTGAGCGTGTCTTCGACGGCGAAGCGGCTGCTGGCATTGCGCAGCTCGCCCTGGTCGCCGCACTGGCCGCCGCTCTCGGCGTAGAAGGGCGTGTGGTCCAGCACGATGACGGCATCGTCGCCGGCGCTGGCCTGCTCGACCGGGGCGCCGTCCACGTAAACGGCGGTCACGCGGCTGTGCTCGCAGACCAGGTGCTCGTAGCCATGGAAGGCGGTCGGCGCGCCCGAGTATTCCAGGCCTTGCGCCATCTTGAACTTGCCGGCGGCGCGCGCCTGCTCGCGCTGGCGCGCCATGGCGGCGTCGAAGCCGGCCTGGTCCACCGTCACGCCGCGCTCGCGGCAGACGTCGGCGGTCAGGTCGACCGGGAAGCCGTAGGTGTCGTGCAGCTTGAACGCCGTCTCGCCGTCGATCTGCTGGGCACCCTGGCTGAGCGCGCCGTCGAGGATTTCCATGCCGTTGGCGATGGTCAGGAAGAAGCGCTCCTCCTCGGTCTTCAAGACCTCGGTGATGCGGCGCTCGTTGGCGCGCAGCTCGGGGTAGGCCTCGCCCATCTCGGCGGCAAGCGCAGCCACCAGGGTGTGGAAGAAGGGGGTGCGGGCGCCGAGCTTGTAGCCGTGGCGGATGGCGCGGCGCGCGATGCGGCGCAGCACGTAGCCGCGGCCCTCGTTGCTCGGGATCACGCCGTCGGCCACCGTGAACGAGCAGGCGCGGATGTGGTCGGCAATGACCTTGAGGCTGGGGCTGCTTGCATCGCAGTCGCCGCCGCCGTTGGCGTCCACGCCAGCCTTGGCAGCCGCGAGGAGCTTCACGAAGGTGTCGATCTCGTAGTTGCTGTGCACGTGCTGCAGCACGGCGGCGATGCGCTCCAGGCCCATGCCGGTGTCCACCGAGGGCTTGGGCAGCGGGTGCATGACGCCGTCTTCGGTGCGGTTGAACTGCATGAAGACGTTGTTCCAGATCTCGATATAGCGGTCGCCGTCTTCATCGGGACTGCCCGGGGGGCCGCCGGGGATGCCTTCGCCGTGGTCGTAGAAGATCTCGGTGCAGGGGCCGCAGGGGCCGGTGTCGCCCATCATCCAGAAGTTGTCGGACATGTAGCGGCCGCCCTTGTTGTCGCCGATGCGCACGATGCGCTCGGCCGGCACGCCGACCTGCTTGTTCCAGATCTCGTAGGCCTCGTCGTCCTCCGAGTAGACGGTGACCCAGAGCTTGTCCTTGGGCAGCTTGAAGTGCTCGGTCAGCAGCTCCCAGGCATAGCTGATGGCGTCCTTCTTGAAGTAGTCGCCGAAGCTGAAATTGCCCAGCATCTCGAAGAACGTATGGTGGCGGGCCGTGTAGCCGACGTTGTCGAGGTCGTTGTGCTTACCGCCGGCGCGAATGCATTTCTGCGAGGTGGTGGCGCGCGAGTAGGGGCGCTTGTCGAAGCCCAGGAACACGTCCTTGAACTGGTTCATGCCGGCGTTGGTGAACAGCAGCGTCGGGTCGTCGCCAGGCACGACCGGGCTGGAGGCGACGATCTGGTGTCCCTTGGATTCGAAGAACTTCAGGAAGGTGTTGCGGATCTCGGAGGCTTTCATGAGCGTTTTAACGGCTGTTTTTTTAGGTCAATCGGCACGCCGACACGATGGGCGACATGATCCAGAAGGGTGTCTTTCGATACCCTGTCCATACCCTTGGTGGCCATGTTTCACGGCCGTGTTTTGCGGACCCGCCACAGGGCACGCGATTTTAGTCGATGCGGGGCACTCCAGCCTTGATGTGCGCGTCCAGAAAGGTCCAGAGCCGCTCGTCCTCGCAGAACGCCACATTGAAGCGCATCCAGGGCGTGGCGTGCAGGTCGCTCATGAACAGGTGGCCGGGGCCCAGCATGATGTCGTGCTCGGCCGCCTGGTTGGACAGGGCCACCGCGTCGGGCAGGGCGGCATGGCGGGCCCACAGGAACATACCGGCCTTGGGCTCGTGGAAGAGCTCGAAGCCCAGCGCGCTGAGCCGGCCGGCGGTCTGCTGGTGGGCCTGGGCCAGGCGCTCGCGCAGCGACTTGAGGTGCTTGCGCCAGCGGCCTTCGGTCAGCGCGCCATGGACCAGGCGCTCGCCCAGCTCGGCCGAGGTCAGGCCGGAGATCATCTTGAGCTGCGCCAGGTCTTCGACCATGTCGGGGTGGGCGGCCAGGTAGCCGACGCGGATATTTGGCGAGATGGTCTTGGAGTAGCTGCCTATCGTGATGACGCGCGCCAGCTGGTCCAGGCTGGCCAGCGAGGGGCGCGGTTCGGGGTCCAGGTCGGCGTAGATGTCGTTCTCGACGATCAGCATGTCATGGCGTTCCGCCAACTGCAGCACCTTGTGCAGCTGCGCCAGGGTGGCGACCGAGCCGGTCGGACTGTGCAGGCGCGGCTGCGTGAAGAAGACGCGCGGCCGGTGTGTCTTGATGGCGTCTTCGAGTGCGGCCAGGTCCCAGCCCTGCGGCGTGCGCGGCGCGCCGACCAGCGTCGCGCCCTGGTAGCGCAGCGAGAACAGCAGATTGGCGTAGCCGGGGTCGTCGACCAGCACGGCGTCGCCCGCGTGCACGAGGCGGCGCACGCACAGGTCCAGCGCCTGGCTGGAGCCCTGCGTGAGCAGCACCTGGCTCGGCTGGATCTGCACCTCGTGTTCGGCCAAGGCCGTGCAGATCAGCTCGCGCAGCGGCGGATAGCCCTTGGGGTCGCCATAGCCGCCCAGTTCCGCGTCGTCGGTGGCCAGGCTGCGCAGGGCGCGGCGCAGGCCGTCCTCGAACAGCCATTCGCCGGGAAACCAGCCGCAGCCGGCCTTGACGGCCAGGTGCCGGTTCTCGAAGATCTTGCGCAGGTACCACATGGCGTCGAAGCCTTCGGCGCGCGGGCTGGTCGCCGCCGGGCCGCCGGTCTGGGGCCTCGCGCGGACAAAAAAGCCGGATTGCGGGCGCGACACCAGGCAGCCCTGCGCGACCAGGCGGTCGTAAGCCTCTACCACCGTGAACACGCTCACCTGCAAGGCCTGCGCGAATTGCCGGATGGACGGCAGCTTGGTGCCCGCACGCAGGGCTCCGGACTCGATCTGGGCTCGCAAGGCTTCGACGATCTGGGTCACCAGCGGGATGGGGCTGTCGGGGTGCAAGGTCAACATGGTGCTTGGATTCGTCTCGGGCGGCAGGGTCGCGGGTCAAGCCGCATTGAACTGTATAGGGTTGACGACCGGCACAGTGCCGCTGTGTTCGTCGCCGGGTGTGCATGGTAGGCCGGCACCGGGGCTGTCACCATGGCGCACTCAACATTCGTATCAAATTCGAGGATGACCATGCACCGCGATCCCAAAGTTGCCGCCCAAAAGACCAACGCTGAACTGATGGCGCGCCGCCGCGCCGCCCTGCCTGCAGGCCTGGGCCAGACCTACGAGGTGTTTGCCGAGCGCGCCGAAAATGCCGAGGTGTGGGATGTCGAGGGCCGCCGCTACCTGGACTTCGCCGGCGGCATTGCCGTGCTCAACACCGGACACCGCCACCCCAAGATCGTCGCGGCCGTCAAGGCCCAGCTCGATGCCTACCACCACACCTGCTTCCAGGTGCTGGCCTACGAGCCTTACGTTGAATTGGCCGAACGCCTGATCGCCAAGACCCCGGGCGATTTCGCCAAGAAGGCGTTCTTCCTGTCCACCGGCGCCGAGGCGGTCGAGAACGCCATCAAGATCGCCCGCGCCGCCACCAAGCGCCAGGCCGTGATCGCCTTTGGCGGCGGTTTCCACGGCCGCACGCTGCTGGGCATGGCCCTGACGGGCAAGGTCGCGCCCTACAAGGCCGGCTTCGGACCGTTCCCCGCCGAGATTTATCACGCCGAATATCCGAACGCCTTGCACGGCGTCAGCGAAGCCGATGCCCTGCGCAGCATCGAGCACATCTTCAAGTACGACGTCGAGGCGGACCGCGTTGCCGCCATCATCCTGGAGCCGGTGCAGGGCGAAGGCGGCTTCTATGTGGCCTCGCCGAGCTTTGCCAAGGCCCTGCGCGCCCTGTGCGACAAGCACGGCATCCTGCTGATCGCCGACGAGGTGCAGACCGGCGCCGGCCGCACCGGCACCTGGCTGGCCTGCGAGCAGTGGGGCGTGGCGCCCGACCTCGTCACCATGGCCAAGTCCATGGCCGGCGGCTATCCCATTTCGGCCGTCATCGGCCGTGCCGAGGTGATGGACAAGCCCCTGCCCGGCGGATTGGGCGGCACCTATGCCGGCAGCCCGATCGGCTGCGCTGCCGCGCTGGCCGTGCTCGACGTGTTCGAGGAAGAAAAGCTGCTGGACCGCTCCAAGGCTGTCGGCGAAATCCTGGCCACGGGCCTGAAGGCCCTGGCTGCCAAGCACAAGTCCATCCAGGATGTGCGCGGCCTGGGTTCCATGATCGCCATCGAACTGTTCAAGAACGGCGACCACAGCCAGCCCGATGCCGACCTGACCAAGCGCGTCTGCGCCGAGGCGCTCAAGCGCGGCCTGGTGCTGCTGTCCTGCGGCACCTACGGCAACGTGATCCGCCTGCTGGTGCCGCTGACGGCGCCCGATGCGCAACTGGCCGAAGGCCTGGACCTGCTGGGCCAGGCGCTGGCAGCCGCTCAAGCTTGAGTCGCGCGTTCTAAACTAGTGCCATACCCGGGCCGGCTACCGTCGGCCCGGCCTCATTTGCTCCCAATTTTCGTGGAGATTCACATGAACACGACCACTTCCCCGCTGGCCCAACTCACGGATCCCAGCCTGCTCAAGACCGACGCCCTGATCAATGGCGAATGGGTGGCCGGCGCCGCGCGCTTCGCGGTCCATGATCCCGCCACCGGCCTGCACCTGGCCGACGTCGCCCGCCTGGGCGCCAAGGAAGCCGAGGCGGCCGTCTCCGCCGCCAACGCCGCCTGGCCGGCCTGGCGCAGCAAGACGGCCAAGGAGCGCGGCGCCATCCTGATGCGCTGGTACCAATTGCTGCACAAGCATGCCGAAGACCTGGCCCGTCTGATGACGGCCGAGCAGGGCAAGCCGCTGGCCGAAGCCCGCGGCGAAGTCACCTACGGCGCCAGCTTCATCGAGTGGTTTGCCGAAGAAGGCAAGCGCGTCTACGGCGAAACCGTGCCCACCACCGACAACAACAAGCGCTACCTGGTGCTGAAGCAGTCCATGGGCGTGTGCGCCGCCATCACGCCCTGGAACTTCCCGATCGCCATGATCACCCGCAAGGTCGCGCCCGCGCTGGCGGCCGGCTGCACGGTGGTGATCAAGCCGGCCGAAGCGACGCCCCTGTCGGCGCTGGCCGTGGCCGAGCTGGCGCAGCGAGCCGGCATGCCGGCCGGCGTGTTGAACGTGGTGACCGGCGACGCCGAAAGCTCGATCGAGATCGGCAAGGTCTGGTGCGAGAGCGACGTGGTGCGCCATCTGTCGTTCACCGGGTCGACCGAAGTCGGCCGCATCCTGATGCGCCAATGCGCGCCGACCGTCAAGAAGCTCTCGCTCGAGCTGGGCGGCAATGCACCCTTCATCGTGTTCGATGACGCCGACCTCGACAGCGCCGTCGAAGGCGCGCTGGTCAGCAAGTACCGCAACGCCGGCCAGACCTGCGTCTGCGCCAACCGCCTGTATGTGCAGGAGGGCGTCTACGACGCCTTCGTCGAGAAGCTGGCCGCCAAGGTGGCCACGCTCAAGGTCGGCAACGGCTTCGAGCCGGGCGTCAACCTGGGGCCGATGATCGAGCCGCAGGCTGTGGCCAAGGTCGAGGCGCACGTGGCCGACGCGTTGGCCAAGGGCGCGCGTTTGGTGGCCGGCGGCAAGCGTGCGCAGGGCCTGGGCGGCGAGCTGTTCTTCGAGCCGACCCTGCTGGCCGATGCCACGCCCGACATGCTGTGCGCGCGCGAGGAGACCTTTGGCCCGATGGCGCCGGTGTTCCGCTTCAAGACCGAGGCCGAGGTGGTGGGCTATGCCAACGACACCGAGTTCGGCCTGGCCAGCTATTTCTTCAGCCGCGACATCGGCCGCATCTTTCGCGTCGGCGAGGCGCTGGAGTATGGCATGGTGGGCGTCAACACCGGCCTGATCTCGACCGCCGAGGTGCCGTTCGGCGGCGTCAAGCAGTCAGGCCTGGGCCGCGAGGGCGCGCACCAGGGCATGGACGACTACATCGAAGTCAAATACCTGTGCCTCGCTGACATCCAGAAGTGATGGCAATCCCCGTCGCGGTCGCGCGGGCGACCCGTGGCGGGGGTCAAGTCATTCCTGGTGACGGGCTGCCCGTCCCTGGGCGCAGGGACGGCTCCCCTGCATTGAGGGGAGGGCCTGACGGCTGCTGCTCGCTGGCGGCGCTAGACTGCGCGCAGATGGTGCTGGTTTTCAGGCCATGGCGTAGTCTCATGAGGTATATCTGATGCAGTCAGGCGGTGGCGTCGGTGGCCAAGCCTTAGATACCAGCCCGGCACAGGCAATAGTCGATCAACACAAGGCCCCAGGCGGCGCCGCATTGCGCGCCAATGCGCTGGCCTTGGCGCTCGCCATGGCCGTGCTGGTGCTGGGCCTGGCCCTGAGCGCCTGGAGCGCCTTGGGGGTGGCGCGGGAGGAGCATCAGGCGGCGCTTGCCCAGGTGGAGCGCCTGGCCCAGCGGGTGGATCTGGAGCTGGAGCGCCGTTTGTCGCAGCCTGTTTACGGCCTGCATGGCTTGCGCGGATTTTTCACGGCCACCCCTCGCATCACCATGGGCGAGTTCCGGACCTACGTGAATTCGCGGGAATTGCAGCACGAATTTCCCGGCGTACGCGGATTCAGTTTTGTTCAGCGCCTGGCGCCCGCCGAGGTGCCGCAGCTGGTGGCTCAGATGCACACCGAAGGCGGCGATGCCTTCTCGGTCAAACCGGGCGAGGGCGCAGGCGATCTGTATGTGATCCGCTATATCGAACCGTTGGCGCAGAACCTGGAGGCCTGGGGCATGGACCTGGGGGCGGATCCGGTGCGGCGCGAGGCCGTCGAGCGGGCCATGCACACGGGCGAGGATACCCTGACCGGACGCGTCAACCTGTTCCAGGACCACCAGCGGCGCGCCGGCTTCCTGTTGCTGGTGCCGATCTACAAGCCTGGCTCGGATCCGATCACGCCTTCGCAGCGAGAACGTGCACTGCTGGGATTCATGAGCGCGCCGGTGCTGGCGGGAGAGCTGTTCAAGGACCTGGGCCGCGTGGTGGACAACCAGCTTGGCGTTGAGGTGTTCGAAGGCCCTGAGCCTTCGGACGCCGCACGCCTTTATGCGTCCATGGCCATCAATGCCGCGGCGCGAGGCCCGGGTGCCGAATTCGTCAATACGCGTCTGGTGCATTTTGGCGGACGCGAGCTGCTGCTGCGCACCTGGCCGTCGGAGAGCTTCAGCCGCAGCCAGGATGCGCCTTGGCCTTGGGCGCTGGGCGTTGGCGGCGGGCTGTTGTCGGCACTGCTCAGCCTGACTTTGTGGCTGCTGATGATGGGCCGTTCGCGGGCCGAGGCCGTGGCCCGGCAGCTGACCTCGGACCTGCAGCGCATGGCGCTGGTGGCGCAGCGCACCACGAACTCGGTGATGTGCATGGACGGCGATCGGCGCATCCAGTGGGTCAACGAAGGCTTTACGCGCCTGACGGGTTATACAGCCGACCAGGCCGTGGGCAAGATGCCCGAGGAGCTGTTCTCGCATCCTGAGTCCGACGGCGCAGCGCAGCGCAGGTTCGTCGATGCGGCAAAGTCTGGTGAGGGCTGCCGGCAGGAGATCTGCAATCGCCATGCTGATGGCAGCTTGTTCTGGGTCGATGCAGACCTGGAGCCGGTGCGCGATGAATCCGGGCGGCTGACAGGCTTTGTCGAGCTCTCGCTCGACGTGACCGAGCGCAAGCTTTCGCAGCTCAAGCTGGCGGCGGCCTTGCACGAAAGCGCCGCGCTGCTGGACACCATTCGCAAGCACTCCATTGTTTCGATCACCGACGTCAGGGGACGCATCACCAGCGTCAACGACGCTTTTTGCAAGATCAGCCAGTACAGCGAGGCCGAGCTGCTGGGGCAGAACCATCGCATCATCAAGTCCGGCGTGCAGCCGCCGGAGTTCTGGCCCGAAGTCTGGAGCCAGATCAGCAGCGGCGAGACCTGGCGCGGGCAGGTCTGCAACCGCGCCAAGGACGGCAGCCTTTATTGGGTGGATTCCGTCATCGCGCCGATCTGCGACGAGGCCGGGCGGATCGACCGCTATGTCTCGATCCGGCACGACATCACGGCCAGCCTGACGGCGGCGCGCGAGATCCAGCGCGCGCGCGAGCGGCTCGACAACATCCTGCACGGCACCGGCGCGGGCACCTGGGAATGGCAGGTGCAGACCGGCGAGCTGGTGCTCAACGAGAAATGGGCCGAGATCATCGGCTACACCCTGGCGGAGCTGCTGCCGCTCTCGGTGGAAGTCTGGTCCGAGCGCGTGCATCCGACCGACATGGAGCGGACGCGGCGCCAGCTCGAGCGTCATTTCAGCGGCGAGCTGCCGAGCTACGAGTCTGAATTCCGCATGCGGCACCGGGACGGCCGTTGGGTCTGGGTGCAGGCGCGCGGGCGCCTGATTTCCCGCACCCGGGACGGCCGGCCCGAGTGGATGGCCGGTACGCACCTGGACGTGACCGATCGCAAGGCCGATCAGGAGCGGCTGATCAAATACCAGGCCATGGTCTCGCGCGCCGAGCGCCTGGCGGGCATGGGCGGATGGGAACTCGATCTGAAAACCGGCGAGCTGCGCCTGTCGGACCAGATCTGGCGCCTGCTCGACCGGGCGCCCGCGGCCGGCTTGAGCCTGGACCTGCTGTTGCGCTACTTTGTGCCGGATGACCGCGTGCGAATGGAAGCGGCCCTGCAGGATGCGCGTCTCAGCGGGCGCGACTGGGATCTCGAACTCGAAATGCACAACGAGGCGGGGCGGCGCATCTGGGTGCGTGCCGTCGGCGAAGCCGTGTCCCAGGACGGGCGCGTCAGCCGTCTGGTCGGTGCACTGGTCGACGTCACGCTGCGGCGCGAATTGGAGCTGCAGACCCAGCGCAGCAGCGAAGTGCTGCGCGGCGCCATTGACGCGGTGGGCGAAGCCTTCGTGCTCTACGACCCGAACGACGCCCTGGTGCTTTGCAACGAGAAGTTCCGCGAGCTGTACACGCTGCCGGATGCATTGCTGTCCGCGGGCACCACGTTTGAAACCATCGTGCGCAGCTGGGCGGCGGCGCAGACGGCGGCCGGCACCTTGAGCGACCCGCAGAGCTGGATCGCCCAACGCATGGCGCAGCACCGGCGCGGCGATTCGGTCCATATCCAGTCCTGGCCTGACGGCCGCTGGATGCGGGTGGTCGATCACCGCATGCCGGACGGGCATACCGTGGGCTTTCGCATCGACATCACCGACCTGATCCACGCCACCGAAGCAGCCGAGCAGGCCTCGCTGGCCAAGAGCCGTTTCCTGGCCAATATGAGCCATGAGATCCGCACGCCCATGAACGCCATTCTGGGCATGCTCAAGCTCCTGCAGCGCACCGAGCTGAACCCTCGCCAGCGCGATTACGCGGTCAAGACCGAGGGCGCGGCGCACGCCCTGCTGCTGCTCTTGAACGACATCCTGGACTTCTCCAAGATCGAAGCGGGCAAGATGAACCTGGACCTGCAGCCCATGCGGCTGGAGCAGCTGTTCCGCGACCTGGCGGTGATCCTGTCGGGCTCTCCCAGCGCCGGGGACGTCGAGTTGCTGTTCGACCTGGACCTGCGCTTGCCTGCGCTGACGATGGGCGACGCCATGCGCCTGCAGCAGGTCCTGGTGAATCTGGCCGGCAATGCGCTGAAGTTCACCGAACGCGGCGAGGTGGTGGTGCGCGCACGGCTGCTGGACGCGACGGACCGGTCGGTTCGGGTGCGCTTCGAGGTCAGCGACACCGGCATCGGCATCTCGCCGCCGCAGCAGCGGAACCTGTTCCAGGCCTTTGCGCAGGCCGAAGCCTCCACGAGCCGGCGCTTTGGCGGCACGGGCCTGGGTCTGGCCATCAGCCAGCGCCTGGTGCGCATGATGGGCGGCGAGCTCGGCGTGTACAGCGAAGTGGGGCGCGGCAGCGAATTCGGCTTCGAGATCGAGATGCCTTTGCCGGCGGCGGCGCTGGCGGCAAGCGCGCAGGCGACCCTGCTCGTGCCCTCGCCGGGCGGCTTGCAGTCCCGGCGCATTCTGGTGGCCTGCGGCAATGCGCATGCGCAGACCATCCTGCAGAAGCTGCTGGAAGCGCAAGGAACGAGCTTCCGCATGGTTCAAACCTGGCCGGCGCTCCTGGAGGTGCTGGGCCATCCCGATTCCGACCGCGGGCCCGGGTCCGGCGGGTATGAGCTGTTGTTGCTGGACGCCGCGCTGCTTGGCGAGCAGGTCAAGGAAGCCTGGTCGCAACTGCAGCAACTTGCCGGCGCGATGCCGGTCGTGGTGCTGGTGCGGGCCGAACTGCGCGAGCAGCTGGCGCAATGGATCAATTCCAACCAGAGCGTCGAGACCTTACTGACCAAGCCCTACACCCCGCAAATGCTGCTGGATGCGCTGCATCAGGTGTGGCTGGAGCCCGGATCGGATGATCTTCCCGCACCGGTACCCGCGCCGGAGCCGGGCGGCGCTGGCGCGCGTCTGGCCCACATGCGCATCCTGGTGGTCGAAGACAACCCCAACAACCAGCAGGTGGTGAAGGAACTGCTGGAGCACGAGGGCGCGCGGGTGGAGGTGGTCAACAACGGGCAGGAGGCGCTGGACGCGCTCCAGCCGGGGGCGCCGTTGCCGGACGCGGTTCTGATGGATGTGCAGATGCCCGTGCTCGACGGCTTGAGCGCCACCCGGATGCTGAGGCAGCGGCCGGGCATGCAGAACCTGCTGGTGATCGCCATGACCGCCAACACCAGTCCGGGCGACGTGGCCGAATGCATTCAGTCCGGCATGAATGGCCATCTCGGCAAGCCTTTCGACTTGAATCAGCTCGTGACGCTGCTGGGGCATGAGAAAAATGCCGCGCGTGCGAGCCAGGCAGCCGCGGCGCAGCAGGCGCTGCCGCCGGATCTGTGCGAGCTCGCCGAGGCCGCGGGCCTGGAGCTGCAGACGGCGCATGAGCGCTTCATGGGCAAGACATCCCTCTACCTGCGCGCGCTGCAGGCCTTCGTCTGCAGCACGCGCGAATTGCCGGCGGCGCTGCGCGCGGAGCTGGCGCGCTCGGAGGACCAGGCGATGCGCCAAGGCTTGCACGCTTTCAAGGGGCTGGCCGGCATGGTTGGTGCGCAAGGCCTGGCGCAATGGGCCAAGAGTGGCGAGGAGGCCTTGGCCGGACGGCAGTTCGGGGCGCCGGATTGGGCGGCCTGGGCGGCGAGCCTGGAGGCCGGTCTGGACGAGCAGGCGCAGGGGCTGCAGCGGATTGCACAGGGTCTGGCAGACTGGCTGGATGCCAACGCCGCCGCCACGGCCGCAACCGAATCGGCCGAGGCGCAGCGTCCCGGCTCGGACGTCGTGGCGGCCGAGGCCGTCCGCCAGGGGCTGCGGCAGTTGATGGGTCTGCTCAGGAGCAGCGATCTGGGGGCCATTGCGTGCTTTGAAACCCTCAGGCCCGCGCTGATGCACTTGCACGGTCCGTCCGCCGAGGCCCTGCAGGAGGCGATGGCGCAACTCGACTTTGCCCAGGCGCTGGCATATTGTGAGGAATTCATGAACCAGGTTCCGACCACAGGTGAATCGAAATGACGGATCTCAACACCCAGGCCGCGAATGCCAGACCTTTGACGGGTCTTCAAACCGTGATGGGGCGCAAGCCCCGTTTGCTGCTGGTGGACGACCAGGTCCTCAATATCCAGGCCCTGCACCTCGCCTTTGCAAGCGATTGCCAGGTGTTCATGGCCACCTCGGGCGAGCAGGCCTTGCAGCTGTGTCTTGAGCGCCAGCCGGACCTGGTGCTGATGGACGTGGAAATGCCCGACCTCAGCGGATTGGCGGTGTGCCAGCGCATGCAGGCCGATCAGCGCATGCGCAACATTCCGGTCATCTTCGTCACCGCCCATTCAGACCCGGAGGCCGAGATGCGCGGACTCGATGCAGGCGCGGTGGACTTCATTGCCAAGCCTTTTTCTCCCGCCGTGGTGCGGGCCCGGGTGCGCACCCATCTGACCGTCAAGGCGCAAAGCGATCTGCTGCGCGAATTGGCCTTTGTCGACGGCTTGACCGGGGTCAACAACCGCCGCTATTTTGACGAGCGCCTGGCCGGCGAATTCCAGCGCGCCAAGCGCAACGGCGGCAGCCTGTGCCTGCTGATGGTCGACGTCGATCATTTCAAGCTCTACAACGACACCTACGGCCATCTGGCCGGCGACGACTGCCTGCGCCGCGTGGCCGAATGCCTGCAGGGCCGCTTGCGGCGCCCGCCCGACGTGATCTGCCGCTACGGCGGCGAAGAGTTCGCTTGCATCCTGCCCGACACCGAACTGGCCGGCGGCGCGTTTGTGGCCGGCAAAATCCTGACGGCGGTGCAACGCCTGGGCATCGTCCACAAAGATGCGCCCGCGCAGCTCCTGACCGTCAGCATCGGCGTGTCGGGCATCTACCCGGCGATGGGCGGCGAGCCGGCCGATCTGCTGGCCCTGGCCGATCGGCAGCTGTATGAGACCAAGGCGCAGGGCCGCAACCAGGTCAGCGCCATGGCCTTCGGCCCGACACCGGAGGAGCTGCCCTCGGGCGCGCCCTGAGGCGGTGCAGACGAGGCGGCCGACGCGCGCCTTGGCCACGCCGTCCCCGCTGAGCGGCGACCGCCGTTCAGCCCCCTGATCCTGTCGCCGGTCGCGCCGAAGGGCGGTATCGCTTGGCTGCGGGCGGGCGCGCGTTTATTGTGGAGGCCTATGAATCCGATGCACGCCACCTCCAGCCACGCCGCCGCAGCCGCTTCCGGCATCACGCATGGGCAAGCCTGGCGCGGGTTCCTGGCCTATCTCAGCCCGGTGCGCATGGGCCTGGCGGTCGCGCTGGCCGTGATGGCGGCCACTTTGCTGAATCCGATCTTCATCACGCCGTATCCGGTGCTGCTCGGACGCACCTTGTTCGTCGGCATCCTGGCGCTGCTGGTGTTTTCGGCGGCCGGACAATGGCCGCGCCGGCTGCCTGCCTGGCTGGCGCGCTGGGTCCTGCAGGTGGTGCTGGTGATGATCGCCGTGCTGGGCGGAACGCTGCTGGTGTACCTGGTGGCCGTGGGCGGAGACCTCGACAGCCTGCTCAACAGCGACGCCCGCATCATGGGGTTTGCCTGGATCGCCGGTTCGGGCTTGATCCTGGGTCCGCTGCTGGCCATGGGCTCCCTGTACCGGCAGCGCGATGCGGAACTGAAAAGCCAGGCCCTGCGCTTCGAGCTGGAACGCAGCGAGCTGGAACGGCAGGCGCTGGATGCGCGCCTGCGCCTGCTGCAGGCCCAGGTCGAGCCGCATTTCCTGTTCAACACGCTGGCCAATGTCCGGGCCCTGGTGGAAACCGGCTCGCCGCAAGCCGCGCCGGTGCTGCGCAGCCTGATCGCCTACTTGCGGGCCGCGATGCCGCGGCTGCAGGACTCGGGTGCGAGCCTGGCCGACGAGCTGGCCCTGGTCAGCGCCTACCTGGACCTGATGCACCTGCGCATGCCCGATCGCCTGAAGTTCAGCATCGAGGTGCCCGTCGCGCTGCAAGCGCAACGATTTCCGCCCATGGCCTTGCTGACCCTGGTCGAAAACGCCGTACGGCATGGCATCGATCCCAGCGAGGAGGGCGGCGAGATCCGCGTGGGCGGCTGCGCCGAGGGCGAGCAGATGGTCCTGTGGGTGGAGGACAGCGGCGTTGGGCTGAGCAGCCAGCAGGGCGGCAGCACGGGCACGGGCCTGCGCAATCTGGCCGAGCGCATGCGCGTGTTCTACGGCGAATCGGCGCGGCTGGACCTGAGCGAAAATCCCCCTCACGGCCTGATCGCCACGCTGAGCTTCAAGCCGGCGGCCGGCATGTCCGGTGCCACCACCTGCGCCGCTTCCGGCACGAACGATTGATCGCATGACCCCTGCACCTGTCCGCGCCCTGATTGCCGATGACGAGCCGCTGCTGCGCGACAGCCTGGCGCGCGCGCTGCAGCAGGCCTGGCCCGAGCTGGAATTCACCGCGCAGGCCCGCAACGGCCGCGAGGTCCTGGCGTTGTTTGAAGAGAGCCGGCCCGACATCGTCTTTCTCGATGTGCACATGCCCGGCATGAACGGCATCGAGGCGGCGCGGCAGCTGGCCGGACGCTCGCATCTGGTGTTCGTCACTGCCTACGAGCAATACGCGCTGCAGGCCTTCGAGGAAGGGGCGCTCGACTACATCGTCAAGCCCGTCGACGAGCGGCGGCTGGAGGCCACGGTGGCACGCCTGCGGCAGCGCGTGCAGGAGCGGCGCCAGGCGCAGGGTGGGGCGCAGCCGCAGCCGGTATTGACCGAAATGATCGATCAGCTGGCGCGGCGCCTTCAGCTGGCCTCGGCGTCAGCGGACCGGGCGCCTTATTTGCAATGGATACGCGCCTCGGTGGGGTCCACGCTCAAGCTGATACCGGTGGCGCAGATTCTTTTCATGCGCTCGGACGAGAAATACACGCTGGTGGTCTGGGACGAGGGCGAAGCCTTGATCCGTACGCCGATCCGCGAACTGGTCGAGCAACTCGACCCGCAGTGCTTCGTGCAGGTGCACCGCTCGGTGCTGGTGAGCTTGCATGCGATCAGTCACGTCAACCGCGGGCCCAACGAAACCGCCGACTTGCATTTGCGCGGACGCCCCGAGGTGCTGCCGGTCAGCCGCAGCTACCTACACCTGTTCCGCCAGATGTAGGTGGAGCGGGGCTCTCGCAGGGCCGGCTTGCCAGGACGGCCCAGCGCAAGTCCTGTGGATGCCTGATCAGATGGCTTCGGTGCGCCGCATCAGCCAGTCGAGCGCGGCGCCGCTCAGCAGCGGCGCGAGGCGCTGGCGAACGATGGCGTGGTAGCAGTTGAGCCAGTCGATTTCGTCGGGACGCATCAGGTCCATCGCGATGGGTCGGGTGTCGATCGGGCACAGGGTCAGCGTTTCAAATGCCAGCATCTCGCCGAACTGGCCTTGTTCGGCGGTGGCGTGCGGCACGTTGAGCACCAGGTTTTCGATCCGCACGCCCCATTGGCCGGGACGGTAGATGCCGGGTTCGATCGAGGTGATCATGCCGGGCTCCATCGCCATGTGGGCTTCGGGGATGGCCTTGGAAATGTTCTGCGGGCCTTCATGCACGTTCAGGAAATAGCCCACGCCGTGGCCGGTGCCGTGGCCGTAGTCCAAGCCGTGCGCCCACATCGGCGCGCGTGCGATGGCGTCCAGCATGGGGCCCAGCGTGCCGCGCGGGAAACAGGTGCGCGACAGCGCGATGGTGCCCTTGAGCACCAGCGTGTAGTCGCGCTGCTGCGCGGGCGTGACCTGGCCGATGGCCCAGACGCGCGTGATGTCGGTGGTGCCGCCCAGGTACTGGCCGCCGGAGTCGATCAGCAGCAGGCTGTCGCCGGTGATCTCGGCATGGGCCTCGGGCGTGGCGCGGTAATGCGGCAAGGCGCCGTTGGCCTTGAAGCCGGCGATGGTGGCAAAGCTCAGGCCCTTGAAGCCGGGCCGCTTGGCGCGCTCGGCGCTGAGGCGCTCGTCCACCGTCAGCTCGGTGATGCGCTCATGGCCCAGCGCCTGCTCGAACCAGGCGTAGAACTCGCACATGGCGGCGCCGTCCTGCACCATGGCCTGGCGCACGAATTCGGCTTCCTCGGAGGTCTTGCGGCTCTTGGCGACGGTGCTCGGGTTGATGGCTTCGATCACGCGTACCGTGGCCGGCACGGCTTCGCGCAGGCCCAGCGTGACGCGGCGCGGGTCCATCAGCAAACAGGCATCGGCGGGCAAGGCCGCCAGCGAGGCGGCGGCCTCGGCATAGGGGCGCAGCCGCACGCCGTCCTGCTCCAGCCGGGCCTGCAGGCCGGCGTCGATCTTGTCCGGCGCCAGGAAGAGCTGGGCCTGCCGGTCGTCCAGCAGCGCATGGGAAATGAACACGGGGTTGCATTCCACGTCGCTGCCGCGCAGATTGAGCAGCCAGGCGACGTCATCGACGCTGGAGATGAAATGATGGCCGGCACCGAGGCGCAGCATGGCCTGGCGCACCTGGGCCAGTTTCTCGGCGCGGCTCACGCAGGCCTGGGGCGCCGGATGCTCGTAGACGGGCTCGGGGGGCAGGCCGGGCCGCTCGGGCCAGATGGCGTCGACCAGGTCGATGTCGGTACGCAGCACGATGCCGACCGCGCCCAGCGCGCCGCGCAGCTGCTGCGCAAGCGCCAGGCCCAGCACCTGGCCATCGACCGCCAGGGTCTGGCCCTTGCCCAGGTGCTTGCAGATCCATTCGATGAAGAACACCGGCGCGGCGCTGGCCACCTTCACCACGCTGATGCCGGTCTGGGCCAGCTCCGCGTCGGCCTGGGTCCAGTAGCGGCTGTCGGCGAACAGTGCGGCGCCTTCCAGGGTGACAACCAGGGTGGCCACCGATCCGGTGAAGCCGGACAGCCATTGCCGGGCCTGCCAGCGCTGCGGCAGGTATTCGGACAAATGGGGGTCAGCGGAAGGAACCAGGCAGGCTTGCACGCCTTGGACGCGCATCTGGTCGCGCAATTGTTCGAGGCGAAGGGCGATGGTGGAGGTGCGGGTGTCCATGAAGGTCTTTCGTGAGCGCTGCCGCAGCGTCGTGGGCCATGGCAGGTCGTTGCAAGAAATACTGCGGCGCGGGCCGGTGGGCCGAACCCACCGGCGGAATTGTAGGCGCGCGACAAAAATGCGACCGTTCGTCATGGTGATCGATCCTCCATGGCGGGCGGTCCGTCCCTCCCCGCCGCACAAACTTAAGTCAGGGGTAGGTTCGAAGCGCAGAATCCCACGCTTGTCCCCAAGTGGCCTATCAACCTTTTTTTGCCGGGATCCCATACGCCATGAAACGAAGCCTCATTTCCGCTGCAGTTCTTTCCGTCGTGCTTTGCGGCGCTGCTGCCCATGCAGCGACCGATGCGGGTGCCCATGCCGCCACCCCTCCGGTGGTCTGGGACCTCAAGCCGCTGTACGCCGACGCCCAGGCCTGGGAGAACGAGCGCCTGAGCATCCTGGCCGAACTCCCCAAGCTCAAGGCCTTGTCGGGCACCCTGGGGCAGAGCGCGCAGAAGCTGCGGCAAGGGCTGGACGAGATTTCGGCCGTGCGCCGCCGCCTGACGCGCCTGCAGGTCTACGCCAGCCTGCGGGCCGATGAAAACATTCAGGTCACCGAGAACCAGGCGCGCAACCAACTGGCTGACGCGGCCGGCAACCAGTTCGGCGAAGCCACCTCCTTTGTCAGCACCGAGGTGGCGGCGCTGGGGGCGGACAAGGTGGCGGCCTTCGAGGCCCAGGAGCCCGGCCTGGCGCCGCACAAGCATGCGCTGGCCACCATGCTGCGCCTGGCCCAGCACACCTTGAGCGCGTCGGAAGAGGCGGTGCTGGCCGGCGTGGCCGAGCCGCTGCAGCAGCCGCAGGCGATCTACAGCCTGCTGGCCAACGCCGATCTGCCCTGGCCGACCGTGACCCTCCACGGCAAGAAGGTGGTGCTGGACCAGGAGCAGTACGGCGCCCACCGCAGCGACCCCGACCCCAAGGTCCGCGAGCTGGTGTTCAAGGCCTTCTGGCCGGTCTTCAAGGCGTATGAGCGCACCTTGGGCGCGGTCTATACCGCCAACCTGCGCGGCACGGTGTTCAGCGCCAAAGTGCGCCACTACCCCAGCAGCGTGGCGATGGCGCAAGGCAACGACAACATCCCGGATACGGTCTACCGCACCCTGATCGAGGAGGCCCATGCCGGCCTGCCGACCTTGCACCGCTACCTGGCGCTGCGCGGCAAGATGCTGAACCTCAAGCAGCCCCTGTATTCAGACAATTACGTGCCGCTGGCCAAGCCGCCGCGCAAGTACAGCGTGGCCGAGGCCGAGGCGCTGACGCTGGAGGCCGTGCAGCCGCTGGGCGCCGACTACACCTCCAAGCTGTCGAGCGCTTTTGCTGCCGGCTGGATGCATGCCGTGCCGCAGCGCGGCAAGCGCTCGGGCGCCTACATGAACGGCGCGGCCTACGACGTGCACCCCTATCTGCTGATGAGTTTCAGCGGCGAGTACGACAGCGTCTCCACCCTGGCCCATGAGTGGGGCCATGCCATGCATTCGGTGCTGGCCAACGGCGCGCAGCCCTATGAGACGGCCGACTACTCGACCTTCATCGCCGAGATCCCGTCGACCGCCAACGAGCTGCTGCTGACCGACCATGTGCTGGCGCATGCCAAGACGCGCGAGGAGAAGATCTTCGCGCTGAGCCAGGAACTGGAAAGCCTGCGTGGTACCTTCTTCCGCCAGGCCATGTTTGCCGAATTCGAACTCGCCGCGCACGAGGCGGTGGAAAAGGGCGAGGCGGTCACGGGCGAGCGCCTGAGCAAGATCTATCTGGACCTGCTTAAGCGCTACAACGGCGATGCCCAGGGTGTGGTGCATATCGACGACCTGTACGGCATCGAATGGGCTTTCATCCCGCACTTCTACAACGACTTCTACGTCTACCAGTACGCCACCTGCATCAGCGCGGCGGCCTATTTCGTCGAGGGCATCGAGAAGGGCGATCTGGCCATGCGCGAGCGCTATTTCAATATGCTCAAGGCCGGCAGCTCGGCCGACGCCTATCCGCTGACCCGCGAGGCCGGGCTGGATCTGGCAACACCTGCACCCTATCGTGCCCTGGTGCGTCGCATGAACCAGGCCATGGACCAGCTGGAGATGCTGACCAAGGCGCCTTGAGTTGGCCGTCTTTCGGTCCTACCTTATTTCTCAGTTGTTTTGGGGATTGAACGCCTAGCAAGTTATTGGATGTTGCCAACTACGTCACGAATTGAAGGGGTTCGTGCGTTTGAATGCAAACCGCCCGTCACTAAACTGTAACCATTGGTTTCCCGGATCGAACTCCGGGCCAAAGCTGGGTGGTTGCAATGATGGCAGTTCAATTCCCCGTTTCCTGTGGCGTGGTGCTGAATTCCTCGGTTCAGTGCGACGTCTACGAGCACCTGCTGCTGGTGCGCTTGAAGACCAGCAGCCATTGCATCCACGTGATCTGGGAAAAGCACCTGCCGCTGCCTTCGTTCGGCGATCCGGTCTGCATGGATACAAGCGGAATTGAGCTTCAGGTGGGCAGCATCAAGCAGTTATTTGCGGTGGCGCAATTTGTGCCCAGGATGCCGACGAGCCCTTGGGATGCATTGCTGCTGCTGACGGCGCAGGTGCTCATGCGCCTGGGACGTTTGGCCCGGCGGATGCAAAGGACCCGGCTCGAGCAGCATTTGATGAGGCTGGCGCGGGCAGCCCTGACCACGCCAGTGAACGGCGTGATGCCCGTGTCGGCGCCATTGAGTGCTGGTGTGGACAGCGACATCCCGCCGCCTGGTGCCCCATTGAGTGTCAACTGAGGCTCATTCGAGCGCCAAGTCCGCGGTTCACAACTCCGTGCGCAGGCTCCAGAGTTCGGGGAACAGCACCACGTCCAGCATCTTGCGCAGGTAGCCCACGCCCGAGGTGCCGCCGGTGCCGCGCTTGAAGCCGATCACGCGTTCGACCGTGGTCACGTGGCGGAAGCGCCAGAGCCGGAACGCGTCCTCGAGGTCCACCAGCTCCTCGCCGAGCTGGTAGAGGTCCCAGTGCGTCTGCGGCGCGCGGTAGACCTCCAGCCAGGCCGCCTTGACGCCTTCGTCGGCGGCATAGGCCTGGGTCCAGTCGCGTTCGAGATGGCTGGCCGGCACCGTGATGCCGCGGCGCTGTAGCAGGCGCAGCGATTCGTCGTAGAGCGACGGCGCCTTGAACGCGACCTCCACCGGCGCAAGCAGCTCGGGCCGGTGCGCATGCGGCTTGAGCATGGCTGCGTTCTTGTTGCCCAGCATGAACTCGATCTGCCGGTACTGGTGACTCTGGAAACCACTGCTGTTGGACAGGTAGGGGCGCACCGCCGAGTACTCGGGCGGTGTCATCGTGCTCAGCACGTCCCAGGCGTGCACCAGCTGTTCCATGATGCGCGACACCCGCGCCAGCATCTTGAAGGCCTGCGGCAGCTGGTCGGCGGCGACGCATTGCACGGCGGCGTGCAGTTCGTGCAGCATCAGCTTCATCCACAGCTCCGAGGTCTGGTGCTGGATGATGAACAGCATTTCGTTGTGGTCCGGCGAGAGCGGGTGCTGGGCGCTCAGCACCTGGCCCAGGTGCAGGTAGTCGCCATAGCTCATGTCCTTGGAGAAGTCGAGCTGGGCGCCTTCCTCCTTGACGATCTGTTCATTCAGGCTGGCGGGGCTGTGGTGGTGGGGGCAGCTCATGGCGGGGATTCCAGTTGGGGTCGGGGGTCAGGGGAAAGGGCAGGGGTAGGAGGCAATGTCAGGCCAGCGCGCGCAGCACGGCGCGCACCGGGGAGGCGCAGGCGCCGGCCAGCTTGAGCGGCAGCGCAATCAGCTCGTAGTCGCCTTCGGGCACCTCGTCGAGCACGAGGTTTTCCAGCACGCGCAGGTTCAGGCGCAGCAGTTGCTGGTGGCTGTCCAGCGTCTTGCTGCTGGCGGGGTCGACCGAGGGCGTGTCCAGGCCTATGAGCTGCACGCCTTGCGCGGCCAGCCAGGCGACGGTGTCGGGGTGGTAGGCAGTGAAATCGGGGTTCCAGGCGGTGTCGGCCTTCTGCATGCAACGCACCAGCACGCGCGGCGGCAAGGGGCGGTCGGTGCTGACCGCGTGCTGCAGGTGCTCGATGCGGATCAGCGGTCCGCAGCCGATGGCATGGATCACCCGGCAGGGGCCCAGGTAGGCGTGCAGGTCCACGCGGGCTGCGTCCGCCCCATCGTCGGCGTAATGCAGCGGCGCATCGGCATGGGCGCCGACATGCGGCGACAGGCTGATGGCGCTCAGGTTCACCGGGCAGGTCGACGACAGGCGTGCCGTCCAGCGCAGGCTGTAGGGCTCGTCGCCCGGGAAGATCGGCGAGTCGGGCGAGATGGGTGGGGAGATGTCCCAGAGCTGCTTCATGGCGTGTCGGTGCTTGCGTGGTGTTTGCTGATGCGGCGCGACCTTAACAAGCCTGCCGGGGCTGTGGTGTCGGTTATTTCCAACTATCGTCGAACAGATCGGGGCTTCAAGGCGCGCCGCCAGAAGCGGGCCGCCTGGCCCGACAATGTCTGCCGGCTCCCAGGCCTTGTCCTGGAAATTGAACTGCAATCCTTGAAACATGGCTGTGAGACTCGATCGGAAAGTTCGTCTTTTCTTGGCGCTGGTGGGAGCGCAACTGCTGCTGGGTTGCGCGTTCAACCCGTCCACGGCCGAGCGCCTGGCCGCCGCCGACGAGCTGAAGGCTCGGGACGTGGTGCAGCGAGGCTACCGGCCCGCTACCGCGCCCGAGGCCATCGCCAGCACGCAACTCAACGTGCTGGTGGAGGGCGCCAACTGGCCGGTCACCATCGTTCGACCTACGTCATCGGGGCCGCATCCGCTGGTGCTGTACCTGCCGGGCCTGGGGGAATCCGAGGAGGCGGGCAGCCTCTGGCGGCAGGCCTGGGCCAGGGCAGGGTATGCCGTTCTGTCGGTGCAGGCCTTGGCCGAGGATGAAAGCGCCTGGCGCTCCGACCTGGCGCGCGGCGCCGAGTTCCGCGCATTGGCGGAGCAGCGCTATGGCACCGACGCGCTGCGGCAGCGCCTGGCACGGCTCGGCCAGATCTGGCAGGCCTGCAGACAGGCTGCGTCGACGGGCCAGGCGCCATGGGCAGGGTTCGATTTCTCAAGCGTGGCGGTGGCCGGTTTTGACCTCGGCGCGCAGACCGCGGTGGCCTTGGGGTCGGACGCCGTGCCGGCTGCGGGGCAGGCTTGGCAGGATCTGGCGGCATCGGTGCGGGGCGTGCTGGCCTTCAGTCCGATCGAAGAGGGAGCCTTGCCCGCCTCTTCCAGCGTCCGGGCGGGCCCGCCCATTCTGAGCTTGAGCGCCGCCGATGATGTCGACCCGACCGCTTGGTTCAGTCCGCCGGCGCGCCGCCAGGATGTGTTCGAGCGATGGGCTTTGTCCGGCAGCGCCTTGCTGCTGTTCCATGAGGCCGGGCATGGGGTACTGGCCGGCAACCCCAGGGTCGCGGTCATGCCCGAACGCCGCGACGCCGAGCAGGCTGCAGCTGCACAGCCGCGGCGCGGCGTGGGCCGCACGCGTTCGGGCCTGGGTCCCGGCGGCCCGGATGCCATCGATCCGGTGCCCAAGGTCCAGGACGCCTCGCACCTGCCCGTGGCCGAGCGCCACGGCCACCAGGAAATCGAAGCGGCGCTGGGCGTGGTCAGCCTGGCCTGGCTGGACGCCCAACTGCGCCAGCGCGAAGCGGCGCGGTGTTGGCTGCAAGTGCAATTGCCGGTTTGGCTGGGTGAGCTGGGAAGCTGGCGGATGTGGCCTTCACGGACCCCTGCATGCTGAGTTCGCCTCGCGGCAGTCCTCGGCAATCAAGGTGAAGCCGGCATCCCCATCTTGGCCATCGCGTCCTGGGCGATGCGGTCGATTTCGTGCGTGCGGGACATTTCCATCAAGGTCGCCTGGATCCTCGGCACGAGGTCCGCGCGCTTGCGGTGCAGGAAATGGTAGAACTGCGTTTCCATCAGCGGCGGGTTCAGCAATCTGACGTCCGAGATGCCCAGTTTCTGAAGCGCATACAGGCCCGATTTGCGGTCGTCCACGACCAGGTCCGTCCGCCCGATCTCGAGTTTGCGGTACAGCTGGGCCTGCGTGGCCGCCGGATCCGAGCGCCACTGGCGGGTGTTCAATTCGACGACCTTGTAGCCGCGCCGGTAGCCTATGGTGTAGTTGGCGAGGCTGGACCAGTCCTTGACGGGAAACTGCAGCCGTTTGGAGAACACGACGAACTCCACGTGATACAGCGGCACCGGCACGGGAATCAAGTCGGGGTAGTTCTTCTCGAAGCCAGCAATGCGATAGAGCGCGCCGTCAGACTCCCCGCGGCTCGCCGACAGTATGGCCCGCTCGCCCGGCATTTGATCGATGACCAGCTCCAGACCGATCCGTTGGTAGGCCACTTTCAGGATCGCTTCGCAAACGACCGAAATAGGCCGATCGTTGTCGAAGGTCGTCAGGTGGATCTGCTGCGCGGCGAAAGCCAGGGAGGGTGCCAGCAAGGCATTGATGGCAAGCAGGGCCATGCCTATCCATGAACTTGCCCTGCAGGAACTGGCGCACTTCATCGCTCGGGAAAATTTTGCTTTCTGATGGTCTTGCGGAGGTGGTCCCGGTCAAAGGGTGCCCGTGTCAGATTCAGCATTTTGCATGAATGGCGTTGCCGCCATGACGGCAATTGCCCTTAGGCGCCTGGGCAATTTGCCGGCGTGTGCTCGATGCGAACGCGCCCACATCGCTGCATCAAAAAATTATTTGACACTTAAACTATTTATTCCTAAAGTTGTGCCGTAGGTTTCGACAGGCAACCAGGACACGACATCATGCGCATCACATGCATAGGCGGCGGACCCGCCGGGCTTTACTTCGCGCTGCTGATGAAAAAGCAGAACCCGGCCCATCAGGTCACGGTGTATGAGCGCAACAAGGCGGGCGACACCTTCGGCTGGGGTGTGGTGTTTTCCGACCAGACCTTGTCGGCCTTGCGTGAGGCCGACGAGAAGACGGCGCAGCAGATCCTGACGGCCTTCAACCACTGGGACGACATCGACGTTCACATCGAGGGCCAGACCGTGCGTTCGGGCGGTCACGGCTTTTGCGGCATCGGCCGCAAGCACCTGCTCAACATCCTGCAGGCACGCTGCATCGAACTCGGCGTGGACCTGCGCTTCGACACCGAGGTGCCCGATGACGAAGGCATCGAGGCCGACCTCATCATTGCCGCCGACGGTCTGAACAGCCGGCTGCGCAGCAAGTACGCCGCCACCTACCAGCCCGACATCGACCTGCGCCAATGCCGCTTCGTCTGGCTGGGCACGGACAAGCTGTTCGACGCCTTCACCTTCGACTTCCAGCGCACCGAGTGGGGCTGGTTCCAGGCCCATGCCTACAAGTTCGATGCCCACACCTCGACCTTCATCGTCGAAACACCCGACTCGGTCTGGCAGGCCGCCGGCCTGGAGCAGATGAGCAAGGAAGACAGCATCGCGTTTTGCGAGAAGCTGTTTGCCAAGGTGCTGGACGGGCACAAGCTGGTCAGCAATGCCGCGCACTTGCGCGGTTCGGCGCAATGGATCCGCTTCCCGCGCGTGGTCTGCAAGCACTGGGTGCACCACAACGGCCGCGCGCCGGTGGTGCTGATGGGCGACGCGGCGCACACGGCGCATTTCTCGATCGGCTCGGGTACCAAGCTGGCGCTCGAAGACGCCATCGCGCTGGCCCAGGACATTGCCGAGGCCCACGACGACCTCGACAAGGCTTTGCCGGTCTACGAGGGCACGCGCGCCGTCGAGGTGCTGCGCATCCAGAACGCGGCGCGCAATTCCACCGAATGGTTCGAGAACATCGAGCGCCATGCGCGCCTGGCCCCGGAACAGTTCGCCTATTCGCTGCTGACGCGCTCGCAGCGCATCTCGCATGAAAACCTGCGCCTGCGCGATCCGGCCTATATGGAGGGTTTCGAGCGCTGGCTGGGCGGGCAGTCGGGCTTGCCGGCGGCCGATGGAGCCAGCGTGCCGCCGATGTTCACGCCCTTCAAGCTGCGCGGGCTGACGTTGAAGAACCGCGTGGTGGTCTCGCCGATGGCGCAGTACAGCTGCGTGGACGGCGTGCCCGCCGAGCACCACCTCGTGCACCTGGGCGCCCGCGCCATGGGCGGCGCGGGCCTGGTGTTCACCGAAATGACCTGCCCCTCGGCCGACGCCCGCATCACGCTGGGCTGCCCAGGCCTTTACAACGAGGCGCAGACGCGAGCCTGGAAGCGCATCGTCGACTATGTGCACCAGCACAGCAGCGCCAGGATCGCCTTGCAGCTGGGCCACGCCGGCGCCAAGGGTTCGACGCGTCTGGGCTGGGAAGGCATGGACCAGCCGCTGCCCCCGCGGGATGGCATGGACCCGAACTGGCCGCTGATCTCGGCCTCGGCCCGGCAATACCTGAGCGGCGTGAGCCAGTGGTCGCGGGCCATGACGCTGTACGACATGCAGCGCGTGCAGGACGACTTCGTCGCCGCGACCCGGCGTGCCGTCGAGGCCGGTTTCGACTGGCTGGAGCTGCATTGCGCGCACGGCTACCTGCTGTCCAGCTTCATCTCGCCCTTGACCAATCAACGCACGGACGAATTTGGCGGTAGCCTGGAGAACCGCCTGCGCTATCCGCTGGCCGTGTTCAAGGCCATGCGCGCCGTCTGGCCGGCAGACAAACCCATGTCGGTGCGCATCTCCGCCTGCGACTGGGTCGAGGGCGGCACCACCGTGGACGATGCGGTGCAGATTTCCGCCGCCTTCAAGGCCGCCGGCGCCGACCTGATCGACGTGTCCTCGGGCCAGGTCAGCAAGCTCGAGAAGCCCGTGTTCGGCCGCATGTGGCAGACGCCGTTTGCCGAGAGCGTGCGCAACCGGGTCGGCATCGCCACCATGGCGGTCGGTGCGATTTCCGAGGCCGACCATGTCAACAGCATCATCGCGTCCGGACGTGCCGATCTCTGCGCGATTGCGCGTCCGCACCTGGCCAACCCGGCCTGGACCCTGCAGGAGGCCGCGCGCATCGGCTATCTGGGCAGGCAGGGCGTGGACTGGCCCAAGCCCTATCTGTCGGCGCGCACCCAGCTGGAGCGCGAGTTCGAGCGCCAGCGGGCCCAGGCCGCGCAAGGCGCCGGGCTGACGGCGCTGGAGCAGGCCAACCGTGCCCAGGGTGTCTGAGATCATGGCCAAGTCGACAAGCCAGGCGCTGGGTGGATTGCATGCCGTCGTCACCGGCGGCGGCTCGGGCATAGGCGCGGCCATTGCCGCCCGGCTGATCGGCCAGGGCGCGCGCTGCACGCTGATGGGGCGCAACCTGGCGCGCCTGCAGGCGCAATGCGCGACCCTGGCTGCCGAGTGCGAAGCGGCCGATGGGCTGGGGCCGCATGTGGCGGCACAGGTCTGCGACATCGGCGACGAGGCCTCGGTCCAGCGCGCTTTTGCCGCCGCCGTGCAGGCTTTCGGGCCGGTGGACATCCTCGTCAACAACGCTGGCCAGGTCGAGACGGCGCCGCTGTCGCGTACCTCGCTGGCGATGTGGCAGCAGTCCTTGCAAGTCAACCTGACGGGCACTTTCCTGTGCTCGCGCGAGGTCGCCGAGGGCATGGCGGCGCGCCGCTTCGGCCGCATCATCAATGTGGCCAGCACGGCCTCGCTGAAGGGCTATGCCTACGTGGCCGCCTATTGCGCCGCCAAGCACGGCGTGCTGGGGCTGACGCGCGCCATGGCGCTGGAGCTGGCGCGCAAGGGCGTCACGGTCAACGCGGTGTGCCCCGGCTACACCGACACTGACATCGTGGCGCAGGCGGTCAGCAAGATCACCGAAAAGACCGGGCGCAGCCCGGAAGCGGCGCGCGAGGCGCTGGCGCAGACCAATCCGCAAGGCCGCCTGGTGCAGCCCGAGGAGGTGGCGCACACGGTGTGCTGGCTGGCCTCGCGCGAGGCCGGCGCCATGAACGGCCAGGCTGTTGCCGTTTGCGGGGGGGAATGGATGTGAGCACGACACACGCCAACGCTGTCGGCGAGGCATTGGCCGCGATCGACGATCTGGGGCCGGACGCCGAGTCGCGCGTGGTCGACGCCGACCACCAGGCGCTCAAGCTCTGGCTGCGCCTGCTGGCCTGCACCAACCGCGTGGAAGGGCAGATCCGCAACCGGCTGCGCCAGGACTTCGGCACTACGCTGCCGCGCTTCGACTTGCTGTCGCAGCTCGAACGCCATCCCGAGGGCATGCCCATGCGCGAACTCTCGCAGCGCATGATGGTGACGGGCGGCAACGTCACCGGAATCACCGACCAGCTCGAGGCCGAGGGCCTGGTGCAGCGGGTCACGCATCCGAGCGACAGGCGCTCCTTCACGGTCAAGCTCACGCAGAGCGGCCGGCGCGCCTTCAAACGCATGGCGGCCACGCACGAGGCCTGGGTCGTCGAGATGTTCGCCGGCTGGAGCCCCGAGCAAAAAACTCAGGTCTACGATTTGCTCGCGACGCTCAAGCAGCATTTGGGCGGCATCGACAGCGGGGCCGTGGTCAAGCCGCTGGGACTCAAGGATTCACGCAAGGACACTACATCATGAGCAAACCCATGGACGCCCACCTGAGCGCCGGCAATCGCGTCAGCCTGGACGGCTGGCAGCCGCAGCATTTCCTGTGGCGGCAGGCCGGCGCGGTCGGCGTGATCACGCTGAACCGGCCCGAGCGCAAGAACCCGCTCACCTTCGACTCCTACGCCGAGCTGCGCGACCTGTTCCGTCGCCTTGTGCAGGTCGACGAGGTCAAGGCCATCGTGGTGCAGGGCGCGGGCGGCAACTTCTGCTCGGGCGGCGACGTGCACGAAATCATCGGCCCGCTGACCCGCATGAGCATGCCCGACCTGCTGGCTTTCACGCGCATGACCGGCGACCTGGTCAAGGCCATGCGCGCCTGCCCGCAGCCGGTGCTGGCCGCGATCGACGGCGTGTGCGCCGGTGCCGGCGCCATCATGGCGATGGCCGCCGACCTGCGCCTGGGTACGGCGCGCTCCAAGCTGGCCTTCCTGTTCACCCGCGTCGGCCTGGCTGGCTGCGACATGGGCGCCTGCTCCATCCTGCCGCGCATCATCGGCCAGGGCCGGGCGTCCGACTTGCTCTACAGCGGCCGCTCGCTGGGCGGCGAAGAGGCCCATCAATGGGGCTTCCTGAACCGTCTGGCCGAGCCCGAGGCCCTGGAGCAGGCGGCGCTGGACTGGGCGCGCGACATCGCCGGCGGCCCGAGCTTTGCCCACGCCATGACCAAGAAGATGCTGCACCAGGAATGGAACATGGGCGTGGACGAGGCCATCGAATCCGAGGCCCAGGCCCAGGCCATCTGCATGATGACGCAGGACTTCCACCGTGCCTACCATGCCTTCGTGGCCAAGCAGCGGCCGCAATTCGAAGGCGACTGAAAGGGATCCAGCCATGACCACCGTCACAAAAGCCTCGCCCGTGCCGCACCTGAAGTCGCTCGAATGGCCTTTCTTCGAGGACAGGCACCGCCAGCTGGCGCAAGCCCTGGATGCCTGGTGCGCCGAGTCCCTGCCGCATGGACATGGCCCCGATGTAGACGCCGAGTGCCGCGCACTGGTGCGTGCGCTGGGGAAGGCCGGCTGGCTCAGGCATGCGGTGGGCGGTCCGGCCTTCGGGGGCGCGGCCGAGCAGATCGACACGCGTGCGATCTGCCTGCTGCGCGAAACCCTGGCGCGCTACAACGGACTGGCGGACTTCGCCTTCGCCATGCAGGGCCTGGGCTCCGGCGCCATCTCGCTGGCGGGAACGACCGCGCAGTGTCAGCGTTATCTGCCGCGCGTGGTGGCGGGCGAGGCCCTGGCGGCGTTCGCGCTGTCCGAGCCCTTGGCGGGATCGGATGTGGCGGCCATGCAATGCAGCGCCCTTGAAGACGGCGATGGCTATGTGCTCGATGGCGAGAAGACCTGGATCTCCAACGGCGGCATTGCAGATTTCTACGTGCTGTTCGCCCGCACCGGCGAAGGCGAGGGCGCGCGTGGCATATCGGCGTTCATCGTCGATGCCGACACGCAGGGCTTCGAGATTGCAGAGCGCATCGACGTCATCGCGCCGCACCCCCTGGCGCGCCTGAAGCTGAGCCAGTGCCGGGTCCCGAAGTCGCACATGATCGGCGCGCCTGGAGAGGGCTTCAAGATAGCGATGCGCACGCTCGATGTGTTCCGCACCTCGGTGGCTGCCGCGGCCCTGGGCTTTGCGCGTCGCGCCTTGCAGGAGGGCGTGCAGCGTTCGCTGGCTCGGCCGATGTTCGGCGCCCATCTCGCCGACCTGCCGCTGACCCAGGCCAAGCTGGCCGACATGGCCTGCACGGTCGACAGCTCTGCCCTGCTGGTCTACCGCGCCGCCTGGCAGCGCGACCAGGGCCAGAACGTGACCCGCGAGGCCGCCATGGCCAAGCTGATGGCGACCGAGGGCGCCCAGCGCGTGATCGACGCAGCCGTGCAGTTGTTCGGCGGACAGGGCGTGCGCAGCGGCGAAACTGTCGAATCCTTGTACCGCGAGATCCGGGCGCTGCGCATCTACGAAGGCGCCAGCGAGGTCCAGCAGTTGATCATCGGACGCGATCTGTTGAAGTCAGCTAGGGAGCTCTCATGACTTGCACCGCCCCACATTCCGCCGCTTACACAGCCCATGTCGACACCTTTGCGCGCGACCGCTTGCCGCCACACGAGCTGTGGCCGGAGCTCCGCTTCGACCTGCCCGAGCTGCAGTTCCCCGAGCGCCTGAATTGCGCCAGCGAATTACTGGACGCCTGGGTCGCCAAGGGTCAGGGTGGGCGTTTGTGCATGCAGGGCGCGGACCTGTGCTGGACCTATGCCGACCTGCAGGCCCAGGCCAACCGCATCGCCCACGTGCTGGTGCAGGACATGGGCGTGGTGAGCGGCAACCGCGTGCTGCTGCGCGGCGCCAATTCGCCGATGATGGCGGCCTGCTGGTTCGCCATCATGAAGGTCGGCGCGATCGCGGTGGCGACCATGCCCCTGCTGCGCGCCAAGGAGCTGAGCCAGATCATCCAGAAGGCCGAGATCAGCCACGCCCTGTGTGACGAACGGCTGGCCGAGGAGCTGAGCCTGGCGCAGGCACACTGCCCCAGTCTCCAGCACGTGGGCCTCTATCACAGCGAGGCGCCGGACGGTGTCGAGGCGCGCGCCGCGGCGCACAGCCCGGTGTTCCAGAACGTGGACACCGCGGCCGACGACACTTGCATCATCGCTTTCACCTCGGGCACCACCGGCGAGCCCAAGGGCACCATGCATTTCCATCGCGACGTGATGGCCATCTGCCGCTGCTGGCCGCCGCATGTGCTGCGCGCCAAGGCCGACGACGTGTTCATCGGCAGCCCGCCGCTGGCCTTTACCTTCGGGCTGGGCGGCCTGGTGTTGTTCCCGTTGTCCATCGGCGCGTCGACCGTGCTGCTGGAGAAGGCTTCGCCGGAGATGCTGCTGCCGGCCGTGGCCCGCTACCGCGCCAGCGTGTGCTTCACGGCGCCCACCGCCTACCGGGTGATGGCGCAGCAGATCAAGCAGTCGGGCGCCGAAGGCCCTGCCGTCAGCAGCCTACGCAAATGCGTCAGTGCCGGCGAGGCGCTGCCGGCGGCGACGCGCGCCTTGTGGAAGGAGGCGACCGGCATCGAGCTGATCGACGGCATCGGTGCGACCGAAATGCTGCACATCTTCATCTCGCACGACGAGGCCCATGCCCGCCCCGGCGCCACCGGCACGCCCGTGCCTGGCTACCAGGCCTGCATCATGGGCGAGGCCGGCGAGATCCTGCCCGCGGGCCAGGTCGGGCGCCTGGCCGTCAAGGGCCCGACGGGCTGCCGCTACCTGGCCGACGAGCGCCAGCGCGCCTATGTGCTGAAGGGCTGGAACCTGACCGGCGACGCCTATCTGCAGGACGCCGACGGCTATTTCGTCTACCAGTCGCGGACCGACGACATGATCATCTCCGGCGGCTACAACATCGCAGGCCCCGAGGTCGAGGCTGCCCTGCTGGCACATCCTGCGGTGGCGGAATGCGGCGTCATCGGCGTGCCCGACGAGGCGCGCGGCCAGATCGTCAAGGCGGTGGTGGTGCTGCGCCCCGGCTTTGTTGCCGGCGAGGCGCTGGTGCGCGAGCTGCAGGACTTCGTCAAGTCCACGGTGGCGCCGTACAAGTACCCGCGCGCCGTGGTGTTCCGCGACAAGCTGCCGCGTACCGAAACCGGCAAGCTGCAACGTTTCAGGCTGCGCCATGAAGAGTGATGCCTTACCGGTCTTCGAGCGCCAGGAGCTGGTGCGATTCGGCCACTGCGACCCAGCCGGCATCGTGTTCTTTCCGCGCTATTTCGAGATGCTGAACGCCTGCGTCGAAGACTGGTTCACGCAGGGTCTGCAGGTCGACTACGCGCAGCTGCTGGGTGCGCGCCGCGTCGGCATGCCCACAGTTCACCTGGCGACCGATTTCAAGCGCATCAGCCGCATGGGTGAGGTGCTCACCCAGCGCATTTTCATTCGCAAGCTGGGCCGTACCTCGCTGGGCCTGGATGTCGAGTTTGTCGGCGCCGACGGCCTGCGCGTCGCGTTCGAACAGGTGCTGGTCTGTACCTCGCTGGAGACCCACCAGCCCATTCCATTTCCCGAAGATTTGCGCGCGGCCTTGCTGCGCGCGCAAGGAGCCCTTTGATGAATCCCAAAACCCTGCTTCAACCGGCCGACTGGGCCAAGCCAAAGGGCTATGCCAACGGCGTCGCCGCGCACGGCCTGCAGGTGTTCGTGGCCGGCCAGATCGGCTGGAACGCGCAGTGCCAGTTCGAGTCGGACGACTTCGTCGAGCAGACGCGTCAGGCGCTATTGAACATCCGCGCCGTGCTCGCCGAGGCCGGCGCCGCGCCGTGCCACATCACCCGCATGACCTGGTATGTGGTCGACAAGCGCGAATACCTGTCGCGCGGCCGCGAAGTCGGGCAGGTGTACCGCGAAGTGCTGGGGCAGGAGTATGGTGTCGCCATGTCGGCGGTGCAGGTCGTCGCCCTGATGGAAGACCGCGCGCGCGTCGAGATCGAGGTCACGGCCGTGGTGCCCGATGCGGGCTCTCGTTCACATGCCGGTGAACACGACACCCCCGAAGATTGAAATCAATTCCAAGTTCATAGGAGCAGATCATGAGTGCATCCAAAGCCGCCTTCCACTGGGACGACCCGCTGCTGCTCAACGAGCAGCTCAGCGACGACGAGCGCATGGTGCGCGATGCCGCCGCTGCCTACTGCCAGGAGCGCCTGGCGCCGCGCGTGCTGGAGGC
>Ga0213872_10000067_pt1 | contig 92410 bp, 80 predicted proteins | sample VelepicomBERX_R2_FD_160071 | JGI IMG/M metagenome (GOLD analysis project Ga0213872, IMG submission 160071) | Rhizosphere microbial communities from Vellozia epidendroides in rupestrian grasslands, the National Park of Serra do Cipo, Brazil - RX_R2 | ecosystem: Host-associated > Plants > Roots >... | reverse complement strand
ATGCGGCCGATATTGCCGGCCGCACCCGTCAGGAGAATGCGATCCCAGTGCAGACCCGTCATGCTCATCACGCCACCTTTGCTGCAGGTTTTTGTCCGAGGATGATCATGCCGAGCACGTCCTCGGGCGTGACATCGGCCACCTTCACCGTGTCCACCACGGCGCCGTTCTTCATGACCGTCGCACGGTCGCAGACCTCGAAGACATCGGGCATGTCGTGGCTGATCAGGAAGATGCCGATGCCCTCGCGCTTGAGTCGCAGGATGGTGTCCAGCACCATGCGAGTCTCGGCCGGTCCGAGCGCCGCGCAAGGCTCGTCCATGATGAGGATGCGGGCATTGAAGTACAGGGCCCGCGCGATTGCCACGGTCTGGCGCTGACCGCCCGACATGGCGCTGACCGGCTTCCTGAAATCCTTGAAGTTCGGATTCAAGCGCTGGATGACCTGGCGCGCCTCGTGTTCCATGCGGTCGGAGTCGAGCAGGCCCAGGCGCGTGCGCATCTCGCGACCAAGGAAGAGATTGCTCGGTGCGTCAAGGTTCTCGGCCAGCGCCAGGGTCTGGTGGATGGTCTCGATGCCCGCGGCGCGCGCGTCGGCGGGCGTCTCGAACTTGCACGACTTGCCGCGCACGCGGATCTCGCCCGAGTCGATCGGGTAGACACCCGAGAGCAGTTTGATCAGCGTGCTTTTACCCGCACCGTTGTGGCCCAGCAGGCCGACGACCTCGCCCTCGTGCAAATCGCAGCTCACCTTGTCGACGGCCTGCAGTCCGCCGAAGCGCTTGCTGACGTCGACGACTTCAACCAGGGCCGCGCTCATTTCCTGCCTCCCTTGCTGTAGAGCCCGTCGAACCACACGGCCGCGATCAGGATCAGGCCGATGAAGATCTGGCGCTGGGCGGTGGGGACATCCAGCAGGACCATGCCGTTATCCAGGGTCTGGATCAGCAGCGCGCCGACGATGGCACCGGCAATCGAGCCGGTGCCGCCCGTGAGCGAAGTGCCGCCAATCACGGTGGCGGCGATCACGTAGAGCTCGGCCATTTGGCCGATCGAATGCGAACCCGAGCCCAGACGCGCCGTCGTGATGACGGCGGCAATGGCTGCCAAGGCGCCGCTGAGCATGAAGAGCTGCAGGAGCAGTCGTTTGGTCGGCAGCCCGGAGAGCAGGGCCGCTTCCGGGTTGCCGCCGAGCGCCCACACATGGCGACCAAAGCGCGTGCGCCGCGCCACCACATCGAGCACCAGGGCGATGACCAGCAGCAGCAGCACCGGCACCGCGATGCCCTTGCCGGACTCCGTCTCACTGCTGGGATCGGGATAGGCGCAGACCACGGCCACGAACGCCAGCAGCGCGCCGCCGATCAGCGCGACCTTGAGCACGTCGGCCCACAGCGGATGCTGCTTGGCACCGTATGCCGCGCGCGAACGCCGCGCAGAATGTGTCTGCAAGATGAGCGCCGCACACCCCACGCCCGCGAGCAGCCAGCTCCACGCAGGGCCGATCGAGCCTTGCAAGCCGCCGCCCAGGCGCTGGAAGTTGTCCGACAGCGGCGCCAGCGTCTGCCCGTCGGCGACGAGAAAGGCCGCACCGCGGAACATCAGGTAGCCGGCCAGCGTGACGACGAAGGCTGGCACGCCGCGATACGCCGCCCACCAGCCCTGGAACAGGCCGAGAAGCAGGCCGCCGACGATGCCCACGCCAATGGAGGCGATCCAGCCGACATTGCCCTCAATGCCCAGCTTGTTCGTCTGCGTCCAGGCCACCATCATGCCGGTGAAGGCCATGATGGAGCCGACCGAGAGGTCGATCTGCCGCGCCACGATCAGAAAGACCATGCCGCAGGCCATGATGGCCGTCACGCAGGTCTGGATGGACAGGTTGTAGAGATTGCGCGGCGAGACAAAGACACCATCCGTGGCGATGGCCAGAGCCACCCAGATGGCGCCCAGGGCCAGCACCAGCGCGCTGAAGCGGGCGTCAAAGCCCGCGGCTTCGAGATTCGAACGCATCACTCGTTACTTGCAGACAGCAGGCGCCTTGGCCGCGGCGACACCGGCGCAGACCTGGGCCTTGGTCGCCCAGCCGCCATCGATGACGAGCTTGAGCTTGTCGGCCGTGACCGGCGTGGGCTTGAGGAAGACGGCGGAGATCGTCAGCTTCTTGGGCCCGCCGGACCAGGGCGCGGCGCCAGGGATGGCGGCCGGCTTGGTGTGAGCGGCCATCAGCATGGCGAACTTACCGGCGGCAGCGCCGAGCTCGCGCGAGTCCTTCCATATCGTCACGGTCTGCTCGCCCTTGGCGATGCGGTTCAGCGCCGCGATGTCGGCGTCCTGGCCCGAGACCGGGATGCCCGCGAGGTTCTGCGCACGCAGCGCCGCCACCGCGCCGCCGGCCGTGCCGTCGTTGGAGGCGACCACCGCATCGACCTTGTTCTTGTTCTTGGTCAGCAGCTGCTCCATATTGCGCTGCGCGACCTCGGGCGACCAGTTCTCGGTGTACTGCTCGCCAACGATTCTGATGTCGCCCTTGTCGATGGCGGGCTTGAGCACCTCCCGCTGGCCCGCGTTCAGGAAGTCTGCGTTCGGGTCGGTCGGCGAGCCCTTGATGAAGACGTAATTGCCCTTCGGTCTCACCGCCATCACGGCCGCAGCCTGCAGGCGGCCGACCTCCTTGTTGTCGAAGGTCAGGTAGAGCACGTTCGGGTCTTCGATCAGCCGGTCATAGGCCAGCACGGGCACGCCGCCGGCGCGCGCGCTGGCAATGGCCGGCAGCACCGCGCTGGCATCCTGCGCCAGCACGATCAACACCTTGGCGCCCTTGGTCACGAGGGCATCGATGTCGGCACGCTGCTTCTCGTTGGAGCCTTGCGCATCCGCCGAGATGTACTTGCCCCCTGCGGCTTCCACGGCGGCCTTGATGGCGGCCTCGTCGCGCTTCCAGCGTTCCTCCTGGAAATTGGACCAGGACACGCCGATCACCTCGCCCTTGGCCTGGGCCGACGCCCAGATGCCACCCATGGTCAGGCCCAGGGCCACCAGGGCCGCCGCTCGCTTCACATTCATGCTTGTCTCCTCGCTTCTTGGCGCGCTGTTTCAGATGCAATTTCAGATGCAAAACCCGGCCAGCATAGCGCCGGCACCCATCGTGATTTCTGAAGGCTCGCTCAGCCCTTGGCAAAGCCGCTCAGGGCCGGATAGAGCTTGCGCCAATGCGCGTGCCGCTCGGCATGCTGGGCGACGCGAGCGGGCCGCGGGACGTAGCTGCGCAGGCGCTGCGGCTTCTTCTGGGCCGACAGGGGCTCGCCCGCGGCCATGCGCGCCAGGCGTGCCGCGCCCAGAGCGCAACCAATGTCGCTCTCGGCCACCTGGTGCAGGGTGATGCCCAGCACGTCGGCCATGATCTGGCACCACAGCGGCGAGCGAGCGCCGCCGCCGATGATGTCGGCCTCCTTGAGCACTGTGCCCGCGCTGGCCAAGGCCTGCTGGGCGTCGCGCATGGCATAGGCCACGCCTTCGAGCACGGCCAGGCTCATGTCGGCACGCGTGGAGCCTCCATTCAAGCCGGCGAAGCCGCCTTGCACCGCGGCGTCGTTATGCGGCGTGCGCTCGCCGTTCAGGTATGGGCCGAACCAGCAGCTCGAGGGCGACGGATCGGGGCCAATCTCGGCCATCAGCTCGCTCTCGTGAATGCCGGTGACGCCGGCCCACCAGGCCAGCGAAGCGGCGGCACTGAGCAGCACGCCCATCTGGTGCCAGGTGCCGGGCAGCGCATGGCAGAAGGCGTGCACGGCGCTTTGCGGCGCGGGGGCGTAGCTCGCGGTGGTGGCCCACAGCACGCCCGAGGTGCCCAGCGAGACGAAGGCATCGCCGGCGCCCGTGGCGCCGAGGCCGACGGCACCTGCGGCGTTGTCCCCAGCACCGCCGGCGATCACCGGCGGCTTGGCAAAGCCCCAGCGCCGACTGAACTCGGCCCGCAAGGTGCCGCTGACGGCATTGCCTTCCACGAGAGCGGGCATCTGGTCGCGGCGCATGCCGCTCGCCTTCAGGGCCGCGTCGGACCAGTCGCGTCGCGCCACGTCGAGCCACAGCGTACCCGAGGCATCGGACATGTCCTCCGCGAACACGCCGCACAGCCGCCAGCGCACGTAGGCTTTGGGCAACAACACCTTGGCCACGCGAGCGAAAACCTCGGGTTCATGCTCGGCCACCCACATCAGCTTGGGCGCGGTGAAACCGGGGAAGGCGAGGTTGCCCGTCACCCGGTGTAGATCGGCCCAGTCGCGGGTCAGGCGCTCGCACTGCGGGCCGCTGCGGCCGTCGTTCCAGAGGATGCACGGGCGCAGCACGGCGCCCTCGGCATCGAGCAAGGTGGCGCCGTGCATCTGGCCCGAGAGCCCGATCGCGACGACCTCGCGCATGGCCGAGGCATGGCCTGCGCGGAGCTCGTCCATGCCCTGCTCCACGGCGAGCCACCAGTCTTCGGCCGACTGCTCGCTCCAGCCCGGCTGCGGGCGGCTCACGCTCAGCGCACGGCTGGCGGTGGCGATGACGCGGTCACCCTCGCCCATCAAGGCGATCTTGACGCTCGACGTGCCGATGTCGATTCCCAATGTATTCACGCAACTTCCTTGATTTGTTTCAACGGACCCTGGGCAGCGCCGGTGGCCGCAGGCGCGGCGCGGCGTCGGACTGGCGGCGGATGAGCGCGAAATCCATCACCTGCTGCTCGGTGCTGCCCAGTGCGCCGTCACGCAGCGCGCGGATCTGGCGCACAAGCAGGTCCACCGCGCTCTCGGCCATGTCCTTGATGGGCTGGCGCACGGTGGTGAGCTCGGGCCAGATCGTCGTGGCCAGCGGCGCATCGTCGAAGCCGGCCACGGTCAGGTCGCTGGGCACATCCAGCCCCATGCGATGGGCGATGGCCACGGTGGCCGCGGCCATGTCGTCGTTGGAGGCGAACACCGCCGTCGGGCGCGATTCATGGCTCAGCAGGATCTCCGCCGCATCCAGGCCCGAGCGGTAATTGAACATGCCCTGCACGATCAGGCCCTCGTCCATGCTCAGCCCAGCGTCGGCCATCGCGGCGCGAAAACCGTCGAGCCGTCGTGCGCTGGCGGTCTGGTTGGGGTGGCCGATGATGAAGCCCAGGCGCTGGTGGCCCAGGCTCAGCAGGTGGCGCGTCATCTCGTAGGCCGCCTGGCGGTCGTCGATGCTAACGGCCGAAAGCCGCGTGTCGGGCTGGCCGCTGGCCACCACCACGGCCGGCACCTCGCTGGCGAGGATCAGCTCGATCAGCGAGCGCGAATCGCAAAAGGGCGGCGGCAGGATCAGACCGTCGATGCCGTTGGCGATCAATTCATCGGCCACTTCCTGCTCATGCTCGTCAGCCTCGCATTTCTGCACGACGAGCTGCACATGGGCCAGGCTGGCCTTGTTGAGCAGGCCGACCAGGAACTCGTTGAGATAGCTGGCTGAGGGGTTGCTGTAGAGCACGCCGATACGGATCAGTTGCGCGCCCGCCAGCCGGCGCGCCGCCTGGTTGGGCGTGTAATGCAGTGCGGCCACGGCGACGTTGACGCGGTCGCGCGTGGCCGGCCGCACATTGGCCTCGCCATTGACGACCCGCGAGACTGTCATGGGCGAGACGCCCGCCATCTTCGCCACATCGGCAATCGTGGCAACCTTGCGTTCACGGGCAGCGGGGCTCGAGGACCTGGTGTTCATCGTCGGTACCTGGAATCTGGGCAGGGGGATGGTAGCGCGAACAGCCACCCCCGACCCGATTCAGTCCGCTCAGAACTGTGCGCGCAGACCCACGGTGACGAAGCGACCCGGCACGTAGGACGAGTAGGTGGCGTTCGTGAACTGGAAGTAGGTCCGCTGCGCCGTCCTGGTCAGGTTATTGACGTCGAACGACAGTTGCGGTGCGTGCTCGATGTTGAGGATGGTCTCAAGATCAAAGCGCATCGACATGTCCAGGCGACGGTACGGGTCGGTGAACAGCGCCGCGGCCGTCACGCCGTTCTGGTTGTTGCCGGCGACCTGGCTGCCCTGCGTGAAGTTCTCGGACAGGCGGACCATGTAGCCGTTGCGCTCGTAGTAGACCGTGAAGTTGTTGCTCAGCCTGGGCACGCCCAGCGCCACGGCCCCCGGCACGGCGGAGTCCTGCTTCACATAAGTCATGTTGCCTGTGAAGCCCAGGCCCTTGAACGGCAGCCAGCGGTTCAGCGACTGCTGAATGCCGAGCTCGGTGCCGTGGATGTTCAGGTCACCCGCCACGTTGACTTGCTGCGACATCGTCACGGTGGCCGAGTTCGCACCGCCGCGCGAGTCGATCGCGGCCTGCTGCTGGCCGGTGATCGAGCTGTAGGTCACGCCGTAGGGCGCCAGGGCGCTGAAGGGCATGGTGACGTTTTGGTTCTGCGTGAAGCCCGCGATGCGCTTCTCGAAGTGCGTCAGGCTCACATATCCGTCACGTCCGTTGTACCAGTCGACACCGATGTCCCAGTTCTTTGACAGATAGGGCTTGAGCGCGACATTGCCCAGCGAGCCGGAGGCCGCGGAAGGATCGCTGAAGTTGATGCCCGGCAGCATGGCGTTCGGATTGGCACGCGTCATGGTCTTGGACAGCGAGGTCCGGGCCACGATGCTGTCGGTCACGTTATAGGCCACCGAGCCCGAGGGCAGCACATTGCTGTACGAACTTGGCAGATAGGCCCAGTTGATCTGCGCGGGGTAGCGGGCGCCATCGCCGAGCGCCTGCGCGGCGTTGCGCGGGTCGGCCGGGGTGGAGGTCACGCCGCCAATGACCTGGTCGGTCTGCACGTAGCGCACACCGGCGTCATAGCGCAGCGCTCGGCTCAACACTTGGGCTTCGCCCGCGGTTTCCAGGTAGAAGCCCGTGGCCGTCTCGTTGACGTAACCCACCGAAGCGCCCGAGGCCGAGGACGTCACCGGCAGGGCCGTGGCGTCGTACTGGGCGTACTTGGAGTCGGCGGCAAATTTGGCCCAATTCACGGTGATGAAGCCGGCCGGTCCGGGGACCAGGTAGTTGGCCAGGGCCGAGCTCGGGATCAGGGAGCCCTGGTTCAACACAGGTCCCGGCATGCCGGTGGTGTAGCCCTGGCCGATGGCCGGGTACAGGCCCGAGTTGGTGCCGGGCGTGCTGTTGCCCGAGCAGCCGGGCGCGCCGTTGGGGCTGGGCAGCCAGACGGTGGGGTTGTTGCCGCAGACCGCCGCCTGCCAGGCGCCCGAGTTGTCGAAGGCGTTGATCCGGCGGCTGATTTGGTCGGAGGCGAACCCACCCTTGATGCTGAACTCGCGATCCCCCCACACGAGGTTGGCGCGTGCACCCTTGGTGTTCGTGGAGCGGGTCTCATCCTGGACGTTCACGCGGCCGCCGCTCCAACCGAAGAGGCTTGCGTTGTTGACGTCGACGTTGGAGGTGAAGACGGGGATGTTGCCGGATGTGTTGTCGTAGTTGACCGTGACGCCGGAGCTGGGAGCGGTGGCCACCAGCACGGTCGGCGCTTCACGACGATAGGTGCCCTGGGAAGCGTTGCCCTGCACGTCCAGCTTGAGCTTGTCGCTGATCTGCCACTCCATGCCGGGGTTGACGTTGCGCAGATTGGTGGTCTCCGTCACCGGCCGGAACTCGAGGAAGTACTGGCTGTTGGCATAGGTGCCGCTCGTGACCACGCAGCCGTTCTCGCAACTGCTGTCCACCTTCATGTTCAGCGGAATCGAGGCGCCGTTGCGCACCGCCCAGTTCATGTCGATGCGCTGCATGTCGTTGTGCTTGTGGGCCACCAGGGTGTCCACGTAGAAGCTCAGGTCCTTGTTGGGACGGTACTCCATGTTGAACACACCGCTGACGCGGTTGCGGTCGCCCTGCTCGTTCATGTGGCGGCCCAGGCGCGGCACGAGGCCGTTGTCGATCTGGGTGATGGTCAGGCCGGGATTGTTGGCCAGCAAGAAGGCCTGGTTGATCGCGGTACCCGTGACCAGACCGTTGCCGGCATTGGCCGGCACGGTGGCGGGAATCGTCCAGTTGCCACCGCCCGTGTTGTTACGGGTGGTCGAGCTGCTCTGGGCCGCGGTCAGGTTGGGATTCGTCCAGCCCACGCTCTCGTAGCCGGTGGTGCGGACCTTGTTGTCGGCAAAGGACAGGCCGGCCAGCACGCCAAAGCCGCTGGGGAAGGTCTGGGACGCGATGATCGTGCCCTTGTTGCCCCACTTGCCCATGACGGTCATGTCCGTGCCGGACAGCGACAGGATCAGGCGCTTGCCCGGGTTGTCGAAGGCGCGCACGCTGCGCATGTCCACAGTGCCGGCGCTGCCACCCTCGATCAGGGAGGCCATGGGGCTCTTGTAGACCGTCAGCTTGGAGAACAGGTCCGCCGGCATCAGGTCAAGGTCAACCTCGCGGTTGGTGTTCTGCGCGTCAAGGCTGGCCGAGGCCACGGCGATGGAGCCGCCGTTCAGGGTCAGTTTGGTGAAGCTCGAACCCAGGCCGCGCACCTGAATGTTGATGCCTTCACCCGTGATGTCGCGGGTGATCTGGACGCCGGGGATGCGCGACAGTGACTCGGCGATGTTGGAGTCGGGGAACTTGCCGATGTCTTCGGCCGAGACGGAGTCGATGAAGCCGGTGGCGTCGCGCTTGTCCTTGGCGGCGGCAGCCAGCGAGGCGGCGAAGCCAGTCACCACGACCGTGTCGAGCTGCTGCTGCTGCTGCGCAGCAGCAGCCTCCTGCGCATAGGCCTGCGCGATCAGGCTGGAAAGCAGGGTGGTGCCAACAGCTGCGTTTCGCACCCAGCCACGGGAATTCGAGCCGCGTTGCGGCTGACGGATCTTGAGCAAGTCTTGTCTCCTGAATCGGGCCTGAAGCGGCCACTTTGTTCAACAGCTTTTTGTGCGCTGAACCAATAATTGGTAGCGCAACCATTTTATGATCACACAACCAACCAGCGATCGCCTATCAATACATACCCGGATGCAAGCCCGTCAAAGCAGCGCCTCGGAAGGCCTCGTCCGCCCTAGCCTGGCGCAAAGCTCGACTGGATGGCCCGGTACTGTTCGACCGTCTTTGAGAGCGGTACCACCCCTGCAGGCAAGGGCCTCCCGCTGACCGACTGGAAATAAGCGATGCAGGCATCTCGCCACCAGCGGGCCTCGCGCTCCTGGATGGCCAGGAAGGCCGCCGTCTCGGCATGGCGCTGCGCGTCGACATCGGGCCGAAGCGCCTCCCACTGCTGACGCATCTCCACGACGCTTTGCACGCCAGCGTCGTAGCGATGCACGAGTTCTTCCCACACGGTGCGGCCGGTAGAGAGGCGTTCATCCCAGCTCAGGTGGTGAAACCACAACAGCAACTCCAGCGGTGTGGTCCTCGCATCGCCCCAGCGCCGTGCCAGCTCGGGCGCGTATTGCCCCACGGCATTGCTGCCCGTGGCGTCGCGGGGGAAGCCGATGCCGTTCGCGTCGGCCTTGTGATAGTAGGTCGGGTTCCACTCGGGTCGCGCAAGGTCTGAGACCCAGGGCCCCGGGCCGTAGTGGTGGCCCGTGGCCATCAGGTGGTGCAGGCCCAGGGGCGTCATGTAGTTCACCACCGCCTCGCGCGAGCCCATCATCAGCCGGGCGATGGCGTCGATCACACGAGGCTCGCGGCTGAAGGTCTGGGCGATCCATTCCCGTGCGACCGCATCCGCGGAGAGCTCCGGGTCCCATGCCATGCGACCGAAGGCGTACCAGTTCGCCTGGTTGAACTCGGACCCCGTCCAGTTGCGATCCATGCCGATATTGACCACGCCGGCCATCAGGCTGGGCCGGCCGCCCTGCCCTTCAATGATGCTTGCCACGGTGGCGCCGGCGGGCCGGTAGGTGTCCGCGCGCAGCACTTCCTCGAACAGCGGGCCCAAATAGGCCAGGTGGCTGGCAAAACCCAAGTACTCCTTGGTGATCTGCACTTCAAGGCCGAGCACGGTCCTGGGCATGGCGCCAAACAGGGGATGGAAGGGCTCGCGCGGCTGGAAGTCGATGGCGCCGTTCTTGACCTGCACGATCACATTGGGCGCGAAGGCGCCGTCCAGCGGAGCGAACTCGCTGTAGGCCTGCTTGGCGCGGTCGCTCGCGTCGGTCTCGGAATAGACGAAGGCGCGCCAGATCACGAGACCGTGATGAGGCTGCAGCGCAGCGGCCAGCATGTTCGCGCCATCGACGTGGCTGCGACCATAGTCGCCCGGACCGGGTTCGCCCTCCGAGTTGGCCTTGACGAGAAAGCCACCGAAATCCGGCACCCGCGCGTAGATCTCGTCGGCCTTGGCCTTCCACCAGGCGCGCACGCAGGGGTCCAGTGGATCTGCCCCGGCACAGCCACCCAGATCCTTGGGCGCCGAGAAGCGCGCCGACAAGAAGACACGGATGCCGTAAGGCCGAAGCACCTCGGCCACCGCCGCCACCTTCGCCAGCCACGGCCCGGTCAGCATCTGGGCCTTTGCGTTGACGTTGTTGAGCACCGTGGCATTGATGCCCAGCGAGGCATTGGCGCGCGCGTAGTCCACGTAGCGGGTGGAGCGGACCTCGGGAAGCGCCGGCCAATCCCAGATCGAAAGCCCCGCGTAGCCGCGTTCGACCGAGCGGTCCGCGTTGTCCCAGTGATTGAGCATGCGCCACTGCAGCTTGGGCGCCGAAACCTGGTCGAGCTGCGCGAGATCCACGCCGATGGAGGCCGCGCGCAGCCAGGCAAAGCTGCCATAGAGCAGGCCGCGCTCGCCGTTGGCGGCGATCAGGGTCACGTGCCGGCCCGCAAGCGTTGCCGAGCGCAGCACATAACCCTCGGCACCAGCGGCGGCGAGAGGCAGGCCCAGTGTGTTGAGCGCGGGCAGGCTGGCCGGCGTGGCCAGCACCAGCGCCCCGTCCACCGGCACCGTCACCACCGCCGGCTCGCGCCCGCTCATCTGCGTGACGCCACGGCGCAGCTCGTCTACCGCCACCTTCACCATCGGCGAGGCATCCGCAGGAACGACCAAGGCCCGCGCCTGCGTCCGCACCTGCGCCCGCGTCTGTGCCCGCGTCTGTGCCCGCGCCTGCGCGGGCGCTTCTCGATAGCGCAGCCACAGCTCGTGGCCGTCTTCGGCCCAGGCCGAGGTGGCCTTGCAGGCCAGCAGGAGCATCGAGATCAGGGCCTTCAGCATCGTCTTCATTGCAGGTTCCAGCACTTGCGTGACGCAAAATGGTAGCGCTACATTTGCGGGCGCCAGCATGCCACAAGACTGGGGACACGACTCTTGAAGTCGATCATGACGGGCACTGTCCTGGTGCTGGGCATGGCCTTGGCGCCGGCCGGCGTGGCGCTGGCCGGCGTGGTGCTGGCCGGCGTGGTGCTGGCCGTCAACGGCCGGCCGCCGAGCTATCCGACGATCGCCGCGGGCGAGACCAGGGTGGTCAAGCTCGCGCTCGACGCACGGGCCTTCAGGCACTGCAACACACAGATGAAAGAAGAGGTGGAAGAAGAGATGCAAGAAGTCGTGGAGCCGGGGCTGTACGACATCATGGTGGGCCCCAATTCGCGCGACCTGCAAAGCACCGTGTTGGAGATCACCACCTAGAACCGGGTTTTTCCGCTCACCGCAGCATCGCGGCGCGGGCGTAGACTGGCTCGACGAAAGCGCAGCGCAGTCCCTTGCACCGAGCGCTTCAGGCCACTCAGGCCGGCACAGGAGACACGCCACGTGCAAAGAAGCGATAGCGCCAATCCGGCCTACTTCCACAAGGTCGTCGATTGCCAATGGGCCTGTCCGGCCCACACCCCCGTCCCTGAATACATACGCCTGATCGCCCAGGGTCGCTACGACGACGCCTACTTGGTGAACTGGACGTCCAACGTCTTCCCTGGCGTGCTCGGGCGGACCTGCGACCGGCCGTGTGAGCCGGCGTGCCGGCGCGCACGGGTCGAGGAGCACAACGCAGCCAAGCCCGAGGCCGTGGCGATCTGCCGGCTCAAGCGGGTCGCTGCCGATCACAAGAGCGAGGAGCTGCGCGCGCAGCTACCCAAGCCGCTGCCGCCGACCGCACAGATCAAGGGCAAGCGCGTGGCCTGCGTCGGCGCCGGCCCGGCCTCGCTCACGGTGGCGCGCGACCTGGCCGCCCAGGGCTACGCGGTGACGGTCTTCGACGGCGAAGCCAAGGCCGGTGGCTTCATCCGCACACAGATTCCGCGCTTTCGCCTGCCCGAGAGCGTGATCGACGAGGAATGCGGATACATCCTGGGACTGGGCGTGGAGTTCCGCGGCGGCAAGCGCATCGAATCGATGAAGGCGCTGCTGAGCCAGGGCTTCGACGCCGTCTTCGTCGGCTGCGGTGCGCCGCGCGGCCGCGATCTGCCGCTGCCGGGTCGCGCGGAGGCGGGCGAGAACATTCACATCGGCATCGATTGGCTGGCCTCCGTCTCCTTCGGCCACGTGACGGCGGTGAAGCCGCGCGTGATCGTGCTCGGTGGCGGCAACACGGCGATGGACTGCTGCCGCTCCTCGCGCCGGCTCGGCGCCGAGTCGGTGACCGTCTGCGTGCGCAGCGGCTATGCGCAGATGAAGGCCTCGCCATGGGAGAAGGAAGACGCCGAGCACGAGGGCATTCCCATCCTGGACTTTCACGTGCCGCTGGCCTTCGAGCATGACGGCACGGGCCGACTGACGGGCATGCGCTTCAAGCGCGCCCAGAGCGGCGACGAGGTGAGCATCCCCTGCGACGAGGTACTGATCGCAGTCGGCCAGGAGAACGCCTTCCCCTGGATCGAGCGCGACAGCGGCATCGCATTCGACGAGCACGGCCTGCCGGTGCTCGACGCCGCGAGCCTGCAATCGAGCCGGCCCGAGGTTTTCTTCGGCGGCGATGCGGCCTTCGGCCCGAAGAACATCATCTGGGCCGTGGCGCATGGGCACGAGGCCGCCGTCTCCATCGACCGCTACCTGCACGGCGAGCCGGTCTCCAAGCGTCCGCCGCCGCATGTGAACCTGGTGTCACAGAAGATGGGCATCCACGAGTGGAGCTACGACAACAGCCCCATCAACGACCTGCGCCACAAGGTGCCCTGGACCGCAGCCGAGAAGGCCCTGGCCAGCATCAAGGTGGAAGTGGAGTTGGGCTTCGATGCGGCCACCGCCTTCCGGGAAGCGCAGCGCTGCCTCAACTGCGACGTGCAGACGGTCTTCACCGAGAAGCTGTGCATCGAATGCGATGCCTGCGTGGACATCTGCCCCGTGGACGCAATCACCTTCACCGCCAACGGCGAAGAAACCGAGCTGCGCAAGCGGCTGAGCGCGCCGGCGCTGAACCTGACGCAGGATCTCTACGTCAGCGGCGAACTCAAGACCGCGCGCGTGATGGTCAAGGATGAAGACGTCTGCCTGCACTGCGGCCTGTGCGCCGAGCGCTGTCCGAGCGGGGCCTGGGACATGCAGAAGTTCCTTCTGCAGACGACCAAGGCCGGGGCGGGATGCCGCGACCATGAAGTGCGAAAGGCTGCCACCGTATGAGCCGACTAGAAGCGGTGAACGACTTCGTGGTCAAGTTCGCCAACGTCAACGGCTCGGGATCCGCCTCGGCCAACGAGCTCTTCGCCAAGGCCATCCTGCGCATGGGCGTGCCGGTCAGCCCGCGCAACATCTTCCCCAGCAACATCCAAGGCCTGCCGACCTGGTACGAGGTGCGCATCAGCGAGGCCGGCTGGCTCGGCCGGCGCGGCGGCGTGGACATGATGGTGGCAATGAACCCGCAGACCTGGGCCGAAGATCTGGCCGAGGTGGAACCCGGCGGCTATCTGTTCTACGACAGCACCAAGCCCCTGCCGGCGAGCGCCTTGCGCGAAGACTTGCACGTGGTCGGCATGCCGGTCACGGCGATTTGCAACGCCACCTACGAGGACTCGCGCCAGCGCCAGCTCTTCAAGAACATCATGGTGCTAGGCGCCCTCTCCCAGCTGATGGACATGGACCCGGCCGTGATCGAGGCGCTGTTCGCCGAGCAGTACAAGGGCAAGGAGAAGCTGCTCGACTCCAATGTGCGCGCCCTGCATGCGGGCCGCGAGTTCGCGCGCGACCACCTGCCGGGGGATTTCGGACTGAAGGTGCGCCGCGCTGATCTCATAGGCAAGCGCATCTTCATGGAGGGCAATGCGGCGACGGCGCTGGGCTGTGTCTATGGCGGCGCCACCGTCTGCGCCTGGTACCCGATCACGCCCTCGTCCTCGGTGGCGGAGGCCTTCGAGAAGTACTGCTTGAAGCTGCGCGTCAATGCCGATGGTGGCAAGCGCTATGCCATCGTCCAGGCCGAGGACGAGATCGCCAGCATCGGCATCATCACCGGCGCCGGCTGGAACGGCGCGCGCGCCTTCACGGCCACCTCGGGGCCCGGCGTCTCGCTGATGACGGAGTTCCTGGGCCTGGCCTACTTCGCCGAGATTCCGCTGACCGTCATTGACGTGCAGCGCGGCGGCCCCTCCACAGGCATGCCCACGCGCACCCAGCAGGCCGACCTGATCAGCAGCGCCTACGCCTCGCACGGCGACACCAAGCACGTGGTGTTGCTGCCCGAAGATCCGAAGGAATGCTTCGAGCACGCCGCCGCCGCGCTGGACCTGGCCGACCGCCTGCAGACGCCAGTCTTCGTGCTGACCGATCTGGACATTGGCATGAACCAGCGCCTGTGCCAGCCGCTCGAATGGGACGAATCGCGCCGCTACGACCGAGGCAAGGTGATGACGGCCGAGCAGCTCGACGCAGGCCAGCCCTTCGCCCGCTACAAGGATGTGGACGGCGACGGCATCCCCTGGCGCACGCTGCCCGGCACGCATCCGAGCAAGGGCGCCTACTTCACGCGCGGCACCACGCGCGACCCGGCCGCACAGTATTCGGAGAAAGGGCCGGACTACGTCTACAACGCCGAGCGCCTGCTCAGGAAGCTGGCCACCGCGGCCACCCTCGTGCCGCAGCCGCTGCTGCGCTCGGCCGCCGCCAAGACGCGGCTGGGCGTGATCTATTTCGGCTCGACCTCGCCCGCCATGGACGAGGCGCTCGCGGCACTGGCCGAGGCCGGCATCCATCTGGACGCGATGCGCCTGCGCGCCTTCCCCTTCCCGGCCAGCGTGCGCGAGTTCGTGCTCGCCCACGACCAGGTATTCGTTGTCGAGCAAAACCGCGACGCGCAGATGCGCACCCTGCTTGTCAACGAGCTGGACCTGGACCCGGCGCGCCTGCCCAGAATCCTGCACTTCGACGGCACGCCGATCACGGCGCGCTTCATCACGCAGGCGATCACACGCCACGTCCACGAACTGGCCACGGCGCCGAGGTAGTGAATATGCTCCCACGCCCACGTCTCTCACTGCGCCCCGAGCCGGCGCGCTTGGCCCGATGGGCGTACGGGCGGGCCATGCAATGACCTACATCGCCAAGCCCAAGCTCCACCACCCGAGCCTCACCAAGAACGCCGTCGGCTACACGCGACGCGACTACGAAGGCAAGGTCTCCACGCTGTGCGCCGGCTGCGGACACGACTCCATCTCGGCAGCCATCGTGCAGGCCTGCTGGCAGCTGGACATCGCGCCGCACCGCGTGGCCAAGCTCAGCGGGATCGGCTGCTCCAGCAAGACGCCCGACTACTTCCTCGGCGCCAGCCACGGCTTCAACACCGTGCACGGCCGCATGCCCAGCGTGCTCACGGGCGCCAACCTCGCCAACCGCGAGCTGCTGTACCTCGGCATCAGCGGCGACGGCGACTCCGCCTCCATCGGCCTGGGCCAGTTCGCCCACGCGATGCGGCGCGGTGTGCGCATGGTCTACATCGTCGAGAACAACGGCGTCTACGGCCTGACCAAGGGCCAGTTCTCCGCCACGGCCGACAAGGGCTCCGTGGCCAAGAAGGGCGCCACGAACAAGGACACCGCCATCGACCTCGTGAGCCTGGCCCTGCAGCTCGGCGCCAGCTATGTGGCACGCTCTTTCAGCGGCGACAAGGCCCAGCTCGTGCCGCTGATCGAAGGCGCGATACGCCACGGCGGCGCGGCCTTCATCGACGTCGTCAGCCCTTGCGTGGCTTTCAACAACCACCCCGGCAGCACGCGCAGCTACGACTACGTGCGCGAGCACAACGAAGCTGTGAACCGCATCGACTTCATGGAGCTGGCGCCCGAGCAGACCGCCAGCGGCGACGAAGACCTGATCCTCGTGCCGCAGGCCGACGGCACGAGGATGCGCCTGCGCCGGGTCCAAGCGGACTACGACCCCACGAACCGCATCGCCGCCATGCAGCAGGTGCAAGCCCTGGCCGCCGCCGGCGAGATCGCCACGGGCCTGCTCTATCTGGATCCGCAGGCGCGCGACCTGCACCAGAGCCTGGGCACTGTGGCCAAGCCGCTGAACCAGCTGGACGAGGCCGAGCTGTGCCCGGGGGCGGCGGTGCTAGCGCAGATCAACACGAGTCTGCGCTAGTGCGCACTAGAGGTCGCTAGGGCGCGCTGACGCGAGCTACTAGAGCGCGTTAGGGTGCGCTAGGCCGCGCGGTTCGCAAGCAGGCCGGCATCCCGCACGCCTCAGCGTTGCATCGGGCTCTCCGGCGGCCCGAGCGTGCTGGGTTTGAGACCACCGGCGTCGATCACGAGCTTGTGGACGACCACACTGGGATCGAGCGCCCAGAAGTGCAGCGTATGTGCGCCGGGCTTGTCCACGCGATGGCGGGTCGTAAAGCGCACGGACTCCTCGATCACGCTCTTGTCCCAGTAGGCGTTCGACTCGTCGGCGTGCATCTCGACGATTTGCGGCGTCTCGTCGTCGATGGAGACGGCGAAGCGCAGGCCCTTGTCAGGGCGCCAGCGCAGGGTCGGCGCCAGCGTCGTGACGAGCCTCACTTCGCCGGCGTGGAAGAGGTGCACCGCGTAGTCGAGATGCATGTCCGGCCGCGAAGGCGCCGCGGCGCTCGCAGGCTGCGTGCCCATGCCGGAGAGCGTCTGGCCGTGGCCGGGGATGCGCTGCCAGGCACGGCCAGGTGGCGCCACCGCCTTGTCGTAATGCTCGGCCTCAATGGACACCACGCCACCGCTCTCCACATGCCCCGTCAGGCCCGTGATCTCGATGCGGTTCAGCGGCAGCTCGACCCGGACTTCGCGGCCGTCGTCGCCGCGCAGCAGCACCGTGGCCTGGCTGGTGCCCTGCGGCGCGTCCTGCCAGCGCACGTGCACGTTGAGCAGGACTTGGTCCTGCACCTGGCCGCTCGAAGGCTCGATCTCGATCCAAGGCACGCTGGCCCGAGCCTGGAAGCCAAAGGGCTTGTTGCCGCGGTTGAAAACCTCGATGCGTCTTGACGCCGGCGCCGTGCTCTCTATCACCGGGAAGCTCAGGCTCGCCGCGCGCCGATAGGCCGTGCTCCAGCTGCTGACGGCCTCGCTACCCTCCAAGGCCACGGCCATATCGGCGCCCTCCACGGGTCGAACCTCGGTCATTGGAGGCAGTGCGGCCAGGGGCGGGTCGTTCCAATAGGTATAGCCCAGGTGGATCTGGTCCATCATGTGGTTCCAGCGCCCCTTGCCCAGCTCCTCGTTGTAGCGCCGGGCCAGGGCCGCATCGGCAGCGAAGAGTTCACGTGCGTGCTGGGCCTGCGCATTGGCGGCCACACGTCCCTGCCGGGCGTAGAGCTGGTTCAGCGCGGCCGTGTAGTACAGCTCGCGAACGACGGCGCTGGCCTCGAGCGGATAGAGCACCAGCTGGAAAAAGGCGTCGCGCTGCGAGGTGGGAAGCGCTGCGAAGAGCCGGCGCGCGCGGCCCACCATCTCTCGATCCGTGGCCACCAAGGTCTCGAACTCGCGATAGTTCAGCACGCTGAAGCTGTCGGGCGCCAGCAGTTCGGGCTTGCGCCGGCCGTTGGCGCGCGTGTAGTGCGCCACGAGTGCGGCGATCTCCTCGGCATGCTCGGGGCCGAAGTCGCGCGCCGCCCAACGCCGCAGGTATTGCGACATCTGCTCGGCGTCCCAGGCCTTGGGGCTCCAGGCCATCGCCAGGAAGAACTCGGTCGGCACTTCCAGCGGCTTGAGATCGCCGACGTTGACGATCCAGATCTTGTCCGCGCCGTACTGATCGGCCAGTTGCATCTGCTCCCAGATCTTGGGGATGGGCGTGCTGTCGATCCACTTGTAGTTGCGCGGGCCGCCCACGTAGTCGAGGTGGTAGTAGATGCCGGCACCGCCCTTGCGCCGGCGTTCCTCGGGCGAGGGCAGGCGGCGCAAGTGGCCCCAGTTGTCGTCGCTCCAGAGCAGGGTCACGTCGTCGGGCACGCGCATGCCCTGCTCGTAGTAGCTCTGCACTTCCTTGTACAGGGCCCAGACCTGCGGCGCCTTGCTCGCGTCGGGCTCGGCCTTGATGAGCTCGCGCTGGTCGGCCACGATGCGTTCGAGCAGGGGAATGTCGTTCTTGGCGGACATGGCTTCGTCGCCGTCCCCGCGCATGCCGATCGTGATCACGCGCTCCGTGCCCCGCGACTGGGCGAGGCCGCCGCGCCAGTACTCACGCAGGGCCTCGGCGTTGCGCCGGTAGTCCCACGGCCCCATGCGCGCCGAGTCCCACTCATGGTGGGCGCGCATCAGCGGCTCATGGTGCGAGGTACCGATGACGACGCCGTAGGCCGCCGCGGTGGCGCCGTTCAGCGGATCGTCGGCGAAGAAGGCCGGGTTCCACATGGCCGGCCAAAGGAAATTGCCGCGCAGGCGCAAGATCAGCTCGAAGAGGCGGGCGTGGAAGCGGTGGTCGAAAGAGCCGTAGTTCTGCCGCACCCAGCCGCCGAGCGCGGGCTCCTCGTCGTTGAGGAAGATGCCGCGGTACTGCACGGTGGGGATCTCCAGCCGGCGCAGGCCGGCCGGCGCGAACAGCTCGCTGTGGTGCGCCGCCGGCACGTCGGCCCACCAGTTCCAGGGCGAGACGCCGATCTGCTGAGACAGCTCGTAGATGCCATAAATGCTGCCGCGCGCGTCGCTGCCGACGATGACGAGAGCGCGATCGAGGCCGGGCATCGGCTCCTCGACGAGCGCGATCAAGAAGCCCTCCCAGCGCCCCCGCAGGGCGGCAACGTCGAGCCTGCCGGCCGCGACGATGCCATCGATGAGCTTGCTGCGGCCCAGCGTGCCGACGATGACGGCCGTGCGCTGCGCCGTGGTCGCAGGCCGCGTGCCTGCCACGCGTTCGAAGTCGGCCTGCAGGTCTGCGAAGGCGCGGCGCACCGGCGCTTCGTCCTCGTCGGCAATCAGCAAAGGTACCGGCTGCCCCGCGGCGATCAGCGCCAAGTCCCTGGGGCCGCCGCGCTCGACGGCCCAGGGCACGCAAGGCAGGGCCCAGGCAGGCAGCGCAAGCACCAGAAATAGCGCGACAACAGCTCTTGACATCATCAGTACCTGTAAAGCTTGACCCGCTGCATCGTGAAGCGGCCCGGTTCGAGCCGCACGTGGCGGCCCTGGTGCGTCTGGTCTGCGTTCAGCCAACGCAAGTGCTTCCACTGGCCGTTCTCGGAGCGCCCCTCCTCGACGGACAGCAAGCCGGCTTGCAGCGTCGCATCGGCCGGCGTGAAGGTCAGCGTCAGGCCGATGCCGGCGAAGAGCAATTCGTCCTCGCCGAGCTGCAAGACCAGGCCGCCGGCCGGTGCGGTGCCGGTGGCGGAGCGGCCCGCCACGGCCGAGTTTTCGGTGCCGATCACGACGGCCAGGCCATCGGCCAGCTGCGCCGGCGCGGCCCGCTCAAAGCTGGCATTGATGACCCAGCGCCCCATGCGCACCATCTGCGGCTGGGTGCTGAGGGAGAAGGTGAGCACAACCAGGAGGAGCAGGAATTTCATGAAGCTTCACCTCTTCCAGCTGCAGCGGCGCAGAGTTGAGAGCGGCACGGCCTCGGCCACGCCCTTTTGGCCGCCCGAGCTCAGGTGCAGGCCGTCGCCGATGTCGGCAAAGGCGGCGAGGTGATCGGGCCTGGCGGGATCGCGCAGGGCGGCATCAAAGTCGGCCACCGCATCGAACACGCCGCTCGTGCGGATCCAGTGGTTCATGGCCTGGCGGTCGGCTTCGTTGGCCGTGCCGGCCTTGTAGTAGTCGTTGCCCACGAAGGGTGTGATCGTGCCGCCGATGACGCAAATGCCCTGGGCGTGGGCACGCTCAACGAGCACGCGCCAGGCCGTCTGCATGTCCAGAAGCAGTTGCGCCCGCGCGGCCTCGCTGTCCTCGCCGTTGCGATGCTGGACGCCGAAGTCGTTGACGCCGGCCAGCACGATGGCATGGCTCACGCCTGAGCGGCCCAGCACGTCGCGCTCGAAGCGGGCGACGACGGCGGGGCCCAGCCCCTCGCGCAGCAGGCGACCGCCGCCGATGCCGGCGTTGACGATGGCCATGGGCGGCTGCTTCTCGCGCTGCAGGCGCTGAAAGAGGAAGTCTGTCCAGCGCGTGTAGGCATCGGCCTTGACGCCGTAGCCGTCGGTGATGGAGTCGCCCACGGCCACCAGGGCCGTGACCGCACTCGGCGCACGGACCTCGATATCAGCGAGCTGGAACCAGCGCTCGAAGGCCTGCGGCTCCCCCCAGGTCTCGGCGGCGATCTGGTTGCCGGGCAGGACGAAGCTCTTGCTGCGCGAACCTGGGTGGCCGGTCTGGCGGCCCGGATCGGCGATCAGGTGCACGCTGATGGCCAGCGTGGCGCCGGCTGCGGCCTCGAAGTCCAGCGCATCGCTCAGGTACTCGGCTCCGGGCGGCACGGCGACCTTGTCGGCACCGTTGAAGCGCAGCGCCTTCGCCGAGCCCGGCTTCAGGTCCGGCGAGCCGGCCTGGGCCGACAGCGCGACCGTGGCGCCATCGATTTGCAGCGGCGCCGTTCCGAACAGGTTGCTGACCCTCACCCTCAGCTGACGCGCGGGCAGCGACAGGCGCACGAACTGGCGCAGGCTGGCATCGCGCCAAGCGGCCGCCGGCAGCGCGTTGCCCGCATCAGGCACCATCTGGGCGCTGCCCCAGGCACTGACCCAGTGCTCCTCGAGCGGTGCCGCGAGCGAAGAGCCCAGCGCGGCGGCCAGACCCAGGAGAACCACAACTTGACGCACCCGCACGAATCCCCCAAACTGAAAAATGGTAGCGCTACCGTCAATCACAAATCTTACGGTGCACCGAATCAGTTCGCGTTGGGGTTGTTCCCAAGCACCAAGTAAAAGCAGGAACCCGAACCATGGCAGGAGACAGCCCGCTCATCACCCAGATGCGCGTCATCCCGGTCGCAGGCCGCGACAGCATGCTGCTGAACCTTTGCGGCGCGCATGCGCCCTTCTTCATCCGCAACATCGTGCTGCTGCAAGACAGTGCCGGCCGCACGGGCATCGGCGAGGTGCCGGGTGGCGACGGCATCATGCGCGCGCTGCTGCGCAGCATCCCCCTGGTGGTGGGCAGCGAGGTCGGCCGCTACAACCGCACACTCTCGCGCATGCGCGCCAGCATCGTCGGCGGGCATGCCGGCCCCGCGCACCAGGTGACGAGCGACGCCGAGAAGGCCGTGCTGCGCCAGCCGCACGAGATCAATCTGCGCCTGGACAACGTGATCACGGCCGTCGAGGCCGCCCTGCTGGACCTGCTGGGCCAGCACCTGGGTGTGCCCGTGTGCGAACTGCTCGGCTCGGGCCAGCAGCGTGCCAGCGCGCCCATGCTGGCCTATTTGTTCTACATCGGCGACCGCACGAAGACCGACCTGCCCTACCTCGCATCGTCCGGCGACGGCAAGGGCTGGCATGTGCTGCGTCACCAGGCGGCGATGACGCCCGCAGCCATCGCCGACCAGGCTGCCGCCGCGGCAGACCGCTATGGCTTTCGCGACTTCAAGCTCAAGGGCGGCGTGATGCGCGGCGAGGACGAGATGGAGGCGGTGAGTGCCGTCAAGAAGCGCTTCCCCGATTCACGCGTGACGCTGGACCCGAACGGCGCCTGGTCCCTGGCTGAGGCCATCGACCTGTGCACGGGCCGGCACGACGTGCTCGCCTATGCCGAGGATCCCTGCGGCCCCGAGGCCGGCTATTCGGGCCGCGAGGTCATGGCCGAGTTCAGGCGCGCCACGGGCATCCCCACGGCCACGAACATGATCGCCACCGACTGGCGCCAGATGAGCCACGCCTGCTTGCTCGGTGCCGTGGACATCCCCCTGGCCGACCCGCATTTCTGGACCATGCAGGGCAGCGTGCGCCTGGCCCAGCTCTGCGCCGACTGGGGCCTGACCTGGGGCTCGCATTCGAACAACCACTTCGACGTCTCGCTGGCCATGTTCACCCACGCCGCCGCAGCCGCGCCGGGGCGCATCACCGCCATCGACACGCACTGGATCTGGCAAGAAGGCGAGGAGCGCCTCACGCGCGAGCCACTGAAGATCGAGGGCGGCGCGGTGACCGTGCCGGACCGCCCGGGCCTTGGCATCGAGCCCGACCTCGACCGCATCGAGGCCGCGCACGCGCTCTACAGACGAGTCGGCGGCTCGGCCCGCGACGACGCCATGGCCATGCGCTACCTCGTGCCCGATTTCGTCTACGACCCGAAGAAGCCGAGCTACGGTCGCTCCAGCTGATCCATCTGGAGACTAGGTCTCGTCCGTCCACCGCGCCAGCCGGCGCTTGATCTCGTCCTGCAGCGCCCGCACCTCGGCGCTGTTTTTGCACGTGCGCGCCTCCCACTCGGGCGAGCGCGCCGGCTTCTTGGCCAGGCGGGCGTGGAGCAGTTTTTCGTCCACGCTGAGCTCGAGCACGGGCTGGCCTTGCAGCTCGAAGGCCTTGCCGCGCTCCTGGAGCGAGCGCAGGTCGCGCAGCGCGCGCTTGAGGTTTTGCAGGGCCTGATCGGGCTTGAACTCGGGCAGCGCGAAGAAATCGTCGTTCATGGCCGCATTTTGAGGGACCGCTCTTGCGCCGTGAATCGGGATTCATATACTGTATGTTCGTACAGTATTTTGACCATGCATTCCGCCATACCCTCCCCCACCCTGACTCCCCGCGGCGCCATTGCCCTGCCGCCCGAGGTCTATCGCGCCGATGGCCTGGACGGCTCCCGCCCGGGCCTGCCCAGCGGCTTCGCGCGGCTGGACGCCGAGCTGCCCGGTGGCGGCTGGCTGCTCGGCGGGCTCAACGAGATCCTGGTGGAGCTGCCGGGCGCGCTCGAATGGCGGCTGCTGACCCCGCTGCTGAGCAACCGGCGGGACCGGCCCGTGCTGCTGATCGCCCCGCCCCACCTGCCGCATCTGCCCGGCCTCTCGAGCGGCCCGCTGCTGCTGATCCAGCCGCAGACGCCACAGCTTCGGCTCTGGGCCCTGGAGCAGGCGATCCGCTCGGGCGATGGCGGCGCCGTGCTGGCCTGGCTGCCCGAGATTCGCGATGCGCGGCCCGAACAGATCCGCCGCCTCCAGGCCCATGCGCTGGCCAGCCATGTGCCGATCTTCGTGTTCCGTCCGCAGGCCGCGGCCGCGCAGTCCTCGGCCGCGCCGCTGCGTGTGCAACTGCGCGCCCGCGAGCCCTGGCAGATCGAGGCCCACATCCACAAGCGCCGCGGCCCGGCGCACGAGGGCTGGCTGGCGCTGGACGCCACACCGACCCAGCTCGAGCCCCTGCTGACGCCCCGCATGCGCACGGCACGGCTGCCTCAACGCACGGTTCATCATGTGGTGGCTCGCGCTCCAAGCCTCGCCGGCCATTGAAGGCCCGGCCTGCGCCTGGCTGGCCTTGCGCTTCAGTCCGCGCGTGGCCCGGCTCGAGGAGGCGGTCGTGCTCGAGGCCGGCGCCAGCCTGCGCTTGTTCGGCGGGCCGGAGCGTCTGGTCAAGACGCTGCAGGCAAGTGCCGCCGAGGCGGGCCTCGCGCTGCGGATCTCGCCCTGGGCCGAGAGCAGCCTCGCGGCGCTGGCCTGCCTGCGCACCGGGGCGCTAACGCCGGATCTCGACGCCTTGCCGCTCACGGCCCTGAGCGCCGTGGCCGCCCATCAGCCCATGCTCGAACGACTGGGCTGCCGCAAGCTCGGCGATGTGCGCCGCCTGCCCCGGCCGGCCCTCGCGCGCCGCTTCGGCCCGGCCCTGCTGCGTGCGCTCGACCAGGCCTATGGTCGCACCCCCGAGGCCCACTCCTGGCTGGAACTGCCCGAGCACTTCGAAGCGCGGTTGGAGCTGCCATTTCGCATCGAACAGGCGCCCGATCTGCACCATCACGCCGAGAGCTTGCTGCGCCAGCTCTGCGCCTGGCTGGCCGCCCGGCATGCGGGGGTGCAGGGCTTCAGCCTGGGCTGGGCCTACGACGCCATGCGCCCGCGCGACAGCGCCGCCAGCGGCGAGCTGTGCCTGCACACGGCCGAAGCCACGCGCGACTTCGCCCACCTCTCACGCTTGCTCGCCGAGCACCTGGCCCGCACCGAGCTGCAGGCGCCGGCCGGCGAGATCAAACTCACGGCCGAGGGCATCTCGCCGCGCCATGAGTTCAGCGCCAGCTTGCTCGTCGATGCCCTGGACGGCAAGCCCCGGGAGGCGCTGGGCCTGCTGCTGGAGCGGCTGTCCGTGCGGCTCGGGCCCGAGTGCGTGCGCAGCGCCACGCTCAAGGAAGACCACAGGCTCGACGCCATGCAGGCCTGGACGGCCTGGCCGCCTGCGAAGGGCCGCCCCGCCACGACCCGCCCGCCGCCGGGCCCACAACCGAGCTGGCTGCTCGATCCGCCGCTGCGACTGCAAACCCGGCAGGAGCAGCCCATCCACCACGGGCCCTTGCTGCGCATCACCGGGCCGCATCGCGTCGAAAGCGGCTGGTGGCAGGACGGGCAGCAGCGCGACTACTACCTGTTCTTCGGCGCCGCCTGCGGCCTGCTGTGGGTCTATCACGAGCGCCTGAACGCCGACGAACAGGGCTGGTTTTTGCACGGGGTGTTTGCATGAAGCCAACACCGCCGCCCTACGCCGAGCTGCACTGCCTCTCCAACTTCAGCTTCCTGCGCGGCGCCTCCAACCCCGACGAGCTCGTCGAGCGCGCCGAGGAGCTGGGCTACACCGCCCTGGCACTGACCGACGAATGCTCGCTGGCCGGCGTGGTGCGCGCGCATGTGCAGCTGCGGCGCATGGCCGCGCTGGCCGAGAAAGATGGCCTGCCGCCGCCTGAGCTGCAGTTCATCGTCGGCTCCGAATTCCTCGTGCGCAGCGACGGCGGTGAGCCGCTCTTCACTCTCGTGCTGCTGCCCGTCAACATGAACGGCTACGGCAACCTGAGCCAGTTCATCACGCGCTTGCGGCGCGACAGCCCCAAGGGCACGTACGAGCTGCGCTGGTCTCGCATCCACCCGCCCGCGCTCGACGACTGCCTGGCCCTGCTCGTACCGCAGCGCGAACGCTTTGACGCCGAGCTGCTCGAGCAGGCACGCTGGCTGCTCAGCCACTTCGCGGGCCGCGCCTGGATTGCCGTGGAGCTGCTGCGCGAGGCCGGCGATGCGCGCTGGCTGTTGCGCCTGCAAGAATTGTCCGAGGCCACCGCCCTGCCCCTGGTGGCAGCCGGCGATGTGCACATGCACCGCCGCTCGCGCAAGGCCCTGCAGGACGTGATGACAGCCACGCGCCTGGGCCGCACCGTCATGGATTGCGGCTACGAGCTCCAGCCCAATGCCGAGCGCCATCTGCGCAGCCGGCTGAGGCTGGCCCAGGTCTATCCGCCCGAGCTGCTGGCCGAGACGCTGCGCGTGGCCGAACGGTGCCAGTTCTCGCTCAACGAGCTCCAGTACTGCTACCCCAGCGAAGTCGTCCCCGCCGGCGTGAGGCCAATAGCGCATCTGCGCGCGCTGACTTGGGCCGGCGCCGCCAAGCGCTGGCCCGCTGGTGTGCCCGGCAAATGGCAAAAGCGCATCGCCTACGAGCTGGACCTGATCGAGGAGCTGAAGTACGAGCACTACTTTCTGACCGTCGCCGACGTGGTAGCCCATGCACGTTTCCTCGAAATCCTCTGCCAAGGCCGCGGCTCGGCGGCCAACAGCGTCGTCTGCTACTGCTTGCACGTCACCTCGGTGGACCCGGATCGCAGCACCATGCTCTTCGAGCGCTTCATCAGCAAGGAGCGCAACGAGCCGCCGGACATCGACGTGGACTTCGAGCACGAGCGGCGCGAGGAGGTCATCCAGTACCTCTACACCAAGTACGGCCGCGAGCGCGCCGCGCTGACGGCCGTCGTGACCCGCTATCGGCCCAAGAGCGCGCTGCGCGACGTGGGCAAGGCGCTGGGCCTGCCCGAGGAACTGATCGACCACCTGGCCAAGGGCCACAGCCACTACTCCTCGCGCCTGCAGCTGCCGCAGGACGACCCGCGCCTGAGCCTGCTCGGCGATCTCGTCCGGCAGCTGATGGACATGCCGCGCCACCTGAGCCAGCACGTCGGCGGCTTCGTGTTGACCGAGGGCCCGCTGTCGCGCCTCGTCCCCATCGAGAACGCCGCCATGCCCGATCGCAGCGTCATTCAGTGGGACAAGGACGACATCGACGCACTGAAGCTGATGAAGGTGGATGTGCTGGCCCTCGGCATGCTGTCCTGCCTGCGGCGAAGCTTCGCGCTCTACAAGCAATGGCGCGGTCTTGACTGGGACCTGGCCAGCGTCCCCGAAGGCGACAAGCCCACCTACGACATGATCTGCAGGGCCGAAACGGTGGGCGTGTTCCAGATCGAGAGCCGGGCGCAGATGTCCATGCTGCCGCGCCTGCGGCCACGCAACTATTACGACCTCGTGGTGGAAGTCGCCATCGTGCGGCCCGGGCCCATCGAGGGCGGCATGGTCCATCCCTATCTGAAGAACCGCGCCAAGGCCCTCGCCGGCCAGAAGATCGACTATCCGAAGAACCTGGAAGCGGCCCTGCAGCGCACCCACGGCATCCCGATCTTCCAGGAGCAGGTCATGCAGGTCGCCATGATCGCCGCCGGCTTCAGCGCCGGCGAGGCTGATCAACTGCGCCGCGCGATGGCGTCATGGAAGCGCCAGGGCGACCTGCAGGCCTTCTACAACCGCATCGTCAATGACATGGTCGCCAACGGCTATACGAGCGAGTTCGCCGTGTCCATCTTCGACATGATCCAGGGCTTCTCGTCCTACGGTTTCCCCGAATCCCACGCCGCCAGCTTCGCCCTGCTCACCTATGTCAGCAGTTGGTTCAAGTGCCACGAGCCGGCGATCTTTCTCTGTGCGCTGCTCAACTCGCAGCCCCTGGGCTTCTACAGCCCCAGCCAGCTCGTGCAAGACGCGCGCCGTCACGGCGTGGAGGTGCGCCCGGCCGACGTGAGCGAGAGCGACCTGGACAGCAAGCTCGAATCGCTGAGCTGCGTGCGCCTGGGCCTGCGCCTCGTCTCGGGCCTGGGCGCCCCGGCAAGCGAGCGCATCGTGAACGCACGTGCCGAGCGCCCCTTCACACATCCCCAGGACCTCGCCCTGCGCGCCGACCTCACACAGACCGACATGCAGCAGCTGGCCGCCGCCGATGCCCTGGCTTCGCTCAGCGGCCACCGCCGCCAGCAGGTCTGGCAGGCCAGCGCCCTGCACGCGCTGCCGCCCATGCTGCACGGCGCCCAGCAGGCCGAGGAACAACTGGAGCTGCCCGCCGCCCGCGAGGACGAAGAAGTGCTGTGGGACTATGCCTCCACCGGCCTGACCCTGCGCCGCCACCCGCTGGCCATCCTGCGCCCGCGCCTGAGCGCCAAAGGCCTGAAGAACGCCGCCGAACTCAGCCACCATCCAAGCGGACGGACCGCCCATGCCTGCGGCATCGTCTGCGGCCGCCAGATGCCCCAGACCGCCAAGGGCACGCTCTTCATCACTCTGGAGGATGAAACCGGCAATGTGCAGGTCATCGTCTGGCCCGACGTCTACGCGGCCCACCGCGAAACCATCCTGCACTCCCGCTTGCTTGCCGTGCACGGCCCCTGGCAGCGCGGCGGCGGCGGGGTGCAGCACCTGCTGGCGCGGCGTTTCGAGAACCTCACGCCGCTGCTGGGGCGGCTGGCAACGCAGAGCCGGGATTTTCGGTAAGGGCCGAATTCCAATTTGAGCGATGCTCCGACTTGAAGATTCCCACTTTTGTGCTTCATTGATCCCCGCCCAGGCCGGTCCTAGGATCGCCGCCTCACCGGATGGCGATGTCAGGCCGCCGGTCATGGACCGCTGCGCTGGGGGAGGCGACGGTCCGTGCTCCACCGCTCCCCAAGCGCATCGAGGAGCCGCTCATGCCCAGCTACATCTGCCTGATGAACTTCACCGACCAGGGCGCCAAGACCATCAAAGACACCGTGCAGCGTGCCGAGTCCGCCCGCCGCATGGCCAGCGAATATGGCGTTACTTTCAAGTCGGTCCACTGGACCCAGGGTGCCTACGACGTCGTCATCGAACTGGAAGCCAAGGACGAAGCCGGCTTTATGGCTTTCGGCCTGATCGCGGCCAGCCTAGGCAACACCCGCACCCAGACGCTACGCGCGTTCACGGCCGACGAAATGAAGGCCGTCATCTCCAAGCTGCCCTGAACGCAGCCGCCCGCCTCACCCCGCCCGGCAAGCGCGGGGTGTTGCAAGAGCCCCGAAGCGGGGCGGCGCGACCACCGAATAGAGGGCAAAAGCCACACTTGATCCGCTTGCCCCGCCGCGGGACAGGATTACAGTGAGGTTTTGCCCCCAGGCCACTGGCGCGCTTCTCACGCACAATGGCAGGCCTGGGTACTGAGTCCAGCACCCGCCGCTTCAATCCAAAACCGTGGAAACGACCCTGGTCGAGCAGTCGTCCTCCGCCTTGTCGGGCGTTGCCCGCATGCTCGTGCATGCCGGAAAGCTGCAGCCCAAGGCGGCCGAGGATCTGGCGCGCCATGCGCGCGAGAAGAAGCAGAGCTTCGTGGCCGCCGTGATCTCGGCCGGCGTGGTGTCTTCGGCCGACCTGGCCCACACCCTGCACCAGGCCCTGTCCATCCCGCTGCTGGACCTCAGCGCCATGGACCCGCAGCGCCTGCCGCGGGACCTGATCGAGCCCAAGCTGGCCCAGCAGTACCACGTGGTGGCCCTGGGTCGCCGTGGCAACAAGCTGTACTTGGGCGGCGCCGACCCGACGGACCAGGAGGTGATCGAGCGCATCAAGTTCGCCGCGCAGCTCCAGCCCGAGTGGATCATCGTCGAGCACGACAAGCTCACCAAGATGCTGGCGAGCTCTGCCGCCTCCGCCAGCGAGACTCTGGCCTCCATTGCGGGCGAGGACTTCGACTTCGACATCGCGGAGGACGCCGGCGCGCCACAGGAGGATGAGCAGGAGCTGGCCGACGTCGAGGATGCACCGGTCGTGCGCTTCCTGCAGAAGATGCTGGTGGACGCGATCAATATGCGCGCGTCCGACCTCCACTTCGAGCCCTACGAATACCACTACCGGGTGCGCTTCCGAGTGGATGGAGAGTTGCGCGAGATCACGCAGCCGCCCATCGCCATCAAGGACAAGCTGGCCTCGCGCATCAAGGTCATCTCGCGCCTGGACATCGCGGAGCGCCGTGTGCCCCAGGACGGCCGCATGAAGCTCAAGTTCGGCTCCAAGGCCATCGACTTTCGCGTCTCCACGCTGCCCACGCTCTTCGGCGAAAAGATCGTCATCCGTATCCTGGATCCCTCCTCTGCCAAGCTCGGCATCGATGCCCTGGGCTACGAGAAGATCGAGAAGGAGCGGCTGCTGGAGTGCATCGGCCGGCCTTACGGCATGGTGCTGGTCACGGGCCCCACGGGCTCGGGCAAGACCGTCTCGCTGTACACCTGCTTGAACATCTTGAACCAGCCGGGCGTGAACATCTCCACCGTGGAGGACCCGGCCGAAATCAACCTGCCGGGCATCAACCAGGTCAACGTCAACGACAAGGCCGGCCTCAATTTCTCTGCCGCGCTGAAGTCCTTCCTGCGCCAAGATCCGGACATCATCATGGTGGGCGAGATTCGCGACCTGGAGACCGCCGACATCGCCATCAAGGCCGCCCAGACCGGCCACATGGTGATGAGCACCCTGCACACCAATGACGCGCCCAAGACGCTCACGCGTCTGTTGAACATGGGCGTGGCGCCTTTCAACATCGCGTCCTCCGTCCTGCTCATCACGGCACAGCGCCTGGTTCGCCGCCTGTGCGAGAACTGCAAGACGCCGGCAGACTACCCGCGCGATGCCATGCTGCGCGCGGGCTACAAGGAAGAAGAGCTGGATGGCAGCTGGAAGCCGTACCGTGCGGTCGGCTGCCAAAACTGCAACAACGGGTATCGTGGACGCGTGGGCGTTTACCAAGTGATGCCCATCACCGAGGAGATCCAGCGCATCATCCTGGCCGAGGGCACCTCCATGGACATCGCCGCGCAGGCGCAGAAAGAGGGCGTTCGCGACCTGCGCCAGTTCGGTCTGGTCAAGGTGCGCGTGGGCGTCACCACCCTGGAAGAAGTCCTTTCCGCCACCAACGAATAGAAACAGGTCACGGGAGCACGACGATGGCGACAGGCGCAATGGCCAAGAACATCAAGGAATTTGTCTTCGAATGGGAAGGCAAAGACCGCAACGGCAAGATCGTCAAGGGTGAGTTGCGCGCCGGCGGCGAAGCCGTCGTGGGCGCAGCCCTGCGCCGCCAGGGCATCCTCGTCAACAAGATCAAGAAGCGCCGCACCGCGGGCGGCAGGTCCATCAAGCCAAGGGACCTTGCCGTCTTCACGCGCCAGCTGGCCACCATGATGCGTGCGGGCGTTCCGCTGCTGCAGTCCTTCGACATCGTCGCCCGCGGCTCCACCAATCCCAAGCTGACGCGGCTGCTCACCGAGATCCGCAGCGATGTGGAAACCGGCACCAACCTCTCTACGGCCTTCCGCAAGCACCCGATGTACTTCGACGCGCTCTACTGCAACCTCGTAGAGGCCGGCGAGTCGGGCGGTATCCTCGAAGCCCTGCTGGACCGCCTTGCCATCTACCAGGAAAAGACGGTCGCCCTGAAGGGCAAGATCAAGTCGGCCCTGACCTACCCGATCGCCGTGGCCGTCGTGGCCTTCATCGTCGTGACCGTGATCATGATCTTCGTGGTGCCGGCCTTCAAGGACGTGTTCAGCTCCTTTGGCGCGGAGCTGCCTGCTCCCACGCTGATCGTGATCGCCATGTCGGAGTTCTTCGTCAAGTGGTGGTGGCTGATCTTCAGCGCCCTTGGCGGTGGCCTCTACTTCTTCTTCCAGTCCTGGAAGCGCAGCGAGAAGATGCAGAAATTCATGGACCGCCTCCTGCTCAAGATCCCGGTCTTTGGCGACCTCATCTACAAGTCCACCGTGGCGCGCTGGACCCGCACCCTGTCCACCATGTTCGCCGCCGGCGTGCCCCTGGTGGAGGCGCTCGACTCCGTCGGCGGGGCCTCGGGCAACGCAGTCTTCGTCGAGGCGACCGAAAAAATCCAGCGCGACGTCTCCACAGGTGCAGCGCTGACCACCTCCATGCAGCAGACCGGCGTCTTCCCGGTCATGGTGCTGCAGATGGCCTCCATCGGCGAAGAGTCCGGCTCGCTGGACCACATGTTGGGCAAGGCCGCCGACTTCTTCGAAGAAGAGGTCGACGAAGCCGTGAAGGCGCTCTCCAGCCTGATGGAGCCCTTCATCATCGTCTTCTTGGGCACCATCATCGGCGGCATCGTGGTCGCCATGTACCTGCCTATCTTCAAGCTCGGCCAAGTCGTGTGATGGCGCCCCCAAAGGGCGCTGCGCGCCGGCAGGGGCCGTGGCCCTGTCCATCACAAGGCACGGCCAGGCCGCCGGACTCGCCGTGTCCGGGCACCTCCCCCGAGAACGGGGCGCCCCCGTCGGCCCGGCAGAGCCGGATCCGCGGGGGGCGCTCAATGTGTCGTGCTTCGCGCTTCCTACGCATTTCAATCTGATGGACTACTCTTTTTTGTGTACTCCCTGGGTCCTGGGACTGCTGGGACTTTGCATCGGCAGTTTCCTCAACGTCATCATCCACCGCCTGCCCCTGATGATGGAGCGCGAGTGGGTGGCCGAGGGTGCCACCGCGCTGGCCGATACCGAGGCCGTGATCCGCAACGGCGCGTCGAAGGCGGAGGCCACGACCTTGGGCGCAGCGGCTCAAGCTCAGTACGAGCGCATGGAGAAGCTGCCTCACTTTGGCATCGCCACGCCGCGCTCGCGTTGCCCGCATTGCGGTCACCAGATTCGCTGGCACGAGAACCTGCCCCTGATCGGCTGGCTGCGTCTGCGCGGCAAATGCGCGCAGTGCAAGGCCCCCATCTCGGTGCGCTATCCCCTCATCGAGTTGCTGACCGGTCTGGGTTTTGCCGCCCTGGCCTGGCAGTTCGGCCCTCAGCCTGCCACTCTGGCCTGGTGCGGATTTTTTGCGGCCCTGGTCGCGCTGGCCGGCATTGACTGGGACACCACGCTGCTGCCCGACGCCATCAACCAGCCCCTGCTCTGGGCCGGCTTCATCGCTTCGCTGATGAACTGGACGCTGCCCCTGTCGGCCAGCGTGCTCGGTGCCTTGCTGGGCTATCTCTCGCTGTGGTCCGTGTACTGGGGATTCAAGCTGCTCACCGGCAAGGAGGGCATGGGCCAGGGCGACTTCAAGCTACTGGCCGCCCTGGGCGCCTGGCTGGGCTGGCAGATGATCCTGCCCATCGTGCTGGCGGCCTCCATCGTGGGCGCCGTTGTCGGCATCGCAATGAAGCTGATGAGCTCGCTGCGCGAAGGCCGCTACGTGCCTTTCGGGCCCTTCCTGGCGGGCGGTGGCCTGCTGGTCCTGTTCGCAGGTCAACAGCGGGTCCTGGGCTGGCTGGGCTGGTAATGCGCATCGGCCTGACCGGTGGCATCGGCTCGGGTAAGAGCCTGGTCGCACAGTGCTGGGTCAGGCTCGGGGCCGCGCTGATCGACACCGACGCCATCGCGCGCGCGCTCACCGCGCCCGGTGGAGCGGCCATCCCGGCCATTGCGGCCGAGTTCGGCAAAGCCCTGATCGGCACCGATGGCGCCCTGGATCGCCCGGCCATGCGCGAGCTCGCCTTTCGTGACCCGACGGCCCGCAAGCGCCTGGAAGCCATCCTCCACCCGAGGATCCGCGACGCCTGCGATCGCGAGGCCGTGGCCAGCGCAGCCGCACCCTTCGTGGTCTTCGACGTGCCCCTGCTCGTCGAGTCCCAGGGCGACTGGCGCGAGCGCGTGGACCGCGTCCTCGTCGTCGACTGCGAGGAAGAGACCCAGGTGCTGCGCGTCATGCAGCGCTCGGGCTGGACGCGCGAAACCGTGCTCGCGGTGATGGCCCAGCAGGCCAAACGCGAACAGCGCCGCGCCGTGGCCGATGCCGTGATCTACAACGACGGCGGCCTCACGCCCGATCAGCTGTGCGAACAGGTCCGTAGCCTCGCGGCGCTGTGGAACAATCAGGCACATCCACACGCCGATTGAGTTCAGAGCCTTGATCCTGTACGAGTACCCGTTCAACGAGAGCATCCGCACGATGCTGCGTCTCGAACACCTGTTCGACCGGCTCGGCCAGCTGATGGAGCGCGAGTCCCCGCTGGACCACCACTTCGCCCTGGTCACGCTGTTCGAGATCATGGACGTGGCCTCGCGGGCCGACCTCAAGTCCGACCTGCTCAAGGAGCTGGAGCGCCACAAGTCCCAGCTCAACAGCTACCGCGGCAACCCGGCCATTGCCGAAAGCGTGCTCGACGAAGTGGTCGGCCGCATCGAGCGCGCCTACGCCGGGCTCAACGCCGTGCAGGGCAAGGCCGGCGCCCAACTGGCCGCCAACGACTGGCTCATGAGCATCCGCAGCCGCATCAGCATCCCCGGCGGCACTTGCGAATTCGACCTGCCGAGCTACTACGCCTGGCAGCAATTCTTGCCCGCCCGCCGGCGCAACGACCTGCTGCAGTGGACACAGTCCATGATGCCGCTGGCCGAGGCGCTCTCCGTGCTCTTGGGCCTGCTGCGCGATTCGGGCGCGCCCCACAAGGTGGCGGCCGTCAACGGCCAGTACCAGCAAAGCCTCTCGGCCGGCCGCGTGTTCCAGCTGCTGCGCATGCGCATCGATCCAAGCCTGGGCCTGGTGCCCGAGATCGCGGGCAACAAGCTCGTGGTCTCGATCCGCCTCATGCGCCAGGACGACGCCGGCCGGCTCAAGGCAGCGCCCGAGGACGCCAGCTTCGAGCTGACACTGTGCGCATGAGCGATCGAATCGTTCCCTGCCCGACTTGCATGGGCGACAGCGTCTACGGCCCCAGCAACCCCTGGCGACCCTTCTGCTGCGAGCGTTGCCGCCAGATCGACCTGGGCGCCTGGGCCAGCGAGAGCTTCCGCGTCGAAGCCACGCCGCCCTCAGACCCCGACGAGCAGGCCCCGCTGAACTAGCTCCCGGCGCGCCAGGGCCGCCGTGGTGAACAGATGGGCGTGCCAGCCCAAGGAGCGGGCGGCCTGCACATTGGCCGGGTGGTCGTCCAGCAGCAGCAGCTTGTCCGGTGCCACACCGAAGCGCTCGGCCGCGATGTCGAAGATGGCACGCGCGGGCTTGCAGTGCTTGACACGGCTGGAAAACACCCCCGAGGCGAACCAGCGCGAGAGCGGATGGCTGCGCTCCAGATGCTCGGCCAGCGGCGCGGGCATGTTGGAGAGGAAGAAGAGCCGGTGTCCGGCGGCGGTGAGATCCTCGATCAGGGCCACGGTATCGGGCTTCAAGGCCAACTCGGCCGGCACTGCCTCCACCACCACGCGCACCTGCTCCTCGCTCCAGGCGTTGCGGGCCGCGATTCGGGCGATGACCTCGTCCTGCGAGATCAGCCCCTGGTCGAACTCGCCCCAGGCGCCTTGGTAGTTCTCGAAGAAGGCCAGCGCCATCGCGTCGCCATCGCGCCCCGGCCACATGCGGGCCAGAAAACTCGCTGGGTGCCAATGAAAGAGCACCCCGCCGAAGTCGAAGACGATGTTCACGACTGCAGGTGCTTGAGCAGCCCCGCGGTGGAAGCATCCAGGCCCTTCGTGTCGCCGGTCTCCAGACGCGGCAGCAGGCTGTTGCACAGCGCCTTGCCCAGCTCCACGCCCCATTGGTCGTAGCTGTTGATGCCCCACAGCGCGCCGGTCACGAAGACCCGGTGCTCGTAGAGCGCGATCAGGGCGCCGAGCGACTCGGGGCTCAACTCCTCGAGCACGAGCGTGGTGCTCGGACGGTTGCCGGGGAAGCTGCGGTGCCGGGCGATGGCTTCGGGCGCCATGGTCTGGCTGGCCGTCGGAGCCCTCTCGCCCAAGGCCTCTTCGAAGCGCTTGCCCTGCATCAGCGCCTGCGACTGGGCCAGGCAGTTGGCGAGCAGCTTGCGGTGCTGGTCGCGTAGACGCTCGACCACCGCAGGCGGCACATGCTCTCCATAGCGCGGCGTGCGCACGCAGATGAATTCGACCGGGATCACATCGGTGCCCTGGTGCAGCATCTGGAAGTAGGCGTGCTGGCCGTTCGTGCCCGCCTCGCCCCAGACCACCGGGCTGGTCGCCACGCTCAGCGGCTCGCCGTCGCGGTCCACGCTCTTGCCGTTGCTCTCCATCTCGAGCTGCTGCAGATAAGCCGGCAGCCGGCGCAGGCCCTGGTGATAGGGCGCGACCGAGCGGCTCGTGAAGCCGTGGAAGTTGCGGTACCAGACGTCGATCAAGCCCATGAGCACGGGCAAGTTGCGCTCTAGCGGGGCCGTGGCGAAATGCTGGTCCATCGCATGCGCGCCGGCCAGCAGGGCGCGGAAGTTGTCCGCACCGATGGCGATGGCGATGGGCAGGCCGATGACGGACCACAGCGAATAGCGCCCGCCCACCCAGTCCCAGAAACCGAAGGTGCGCGTGATGCCGAATTGGCCCGCGGCGGCCGTGTTCGTTGTCGTGGCAACGAAGTGGCGCGCGATGTCGCTGCCGCCAGCGGCCTCAAACCATGCCTTGGCTGCGAGTGCGTTGGCCAGCGTCTCCTGCGTCGTGAAGGTCTTGCTCGCGACGATGAACAGCGTCGTGGCCGGCGAAAGCTCACGCAGCAGCGGCGCCAGATCATGACCGTCCACGTTGGACACGAAGTGCAGCTTGAGCCCCGGCCTGCCATAGGGCTGCAAGGCCTGCACGACCATGGCCGGCCCGAGGTCCGAGCCGCCGATGCCGATGTGCACCACGTCGCGGATGCCGCTGGCCGCTTGGTCGCGCACCTGTTCGGCAAAGGCCAGCATGGTCTGCAGCGCACCTTGCACCTCGGCGCTCCACGCGTCGGCGCCGGCCGGCGAGCGCAGCGCCGTGTGCAGCACGGCGCGGCCTTCGGTCAGGTTGATGGGCGCGCCCTGGAGCAGATCGTTGCGTTGCGACTCCAGCCCGCAGTCACGAGCCAGCGCGAGCAACAGCTCCATCGCGGGCTTGTCGATGCGATTCTTGGAGAGGTCGGCGAACACCGACGGAGCCTGGACCGACCAGTGGGCGAAGCGCTGCGGCTCCTGCGCAAAGGCCGTGCGCAGATCGAACGCTGCGCCGTGCTCGGCAAAGTACTGGCTCAGTGCGCCCCACGCCGCCGACTGGTCGCAACGCTTGTATTGCATCAGAGGCTTTCAATCATCTGGTCGAGCTTGACGGCGTCCACGGCGAACAGGCGGATGCCTTCGGCGAGCTTCTCGGTGGCCATGGCGTCCTGGTTCAGCGCGAAGCGGAAGGAGGCCTCGTCGTACTGGACCGCGGGAACATCCGGCGCATGCTTGGCGTCCAAAGCCAGGGGCAGCGCTTCCTCGCTGGCCTGCAGCTGCGCGAGCAGATCGGGGCTGATGGTCAGCAGGTCGCAGCCCGCCAGGGCGCGGATCTGGCCGATGTTGCGGAAGCTCGCGCCCATGACCTCGGTCTTGATGCCGTGCTGCTTGTAGTAGTTGAAGATCTGCGTCACCGACTTCACGCCGGGATCGTTGACGCCGGACATCGCGGCCTCATCCCAGGCCGCGCCGGCGCTCTTCTTGTACCAGTCGTAGATGCGGCCGACGAAGGGCGAGATGAGCTGAATGCCGTTGGCACCGCAGGCCACGGCCTGGCAGAACGAGAACAGCAGCGTCAGGTTGCAGTGGATGCCAACGCGTTCGAGCTCGGCGGCGGCCTGGATACCCTCCCAGGTGGAAGCGAGCTTGATCAGCACGCGATCGCGACCAATGCCAGCCTTCTCGTACAAGGCCATGATGCGATGGGCGCGCGCCACGCTAGCGGCCCGGTCGAAGGACAGCCGCGCATCGACTTCCGTGGACACGCGGCCCGGCACGACCTTGAGGATCTCCAGCCCGAAGCGCACCAGCACCTGGTCAACGATCTCGTCGGTCGGCCGGCCCTTGTGCGCGCCCACCACTTCTTCGAGCAGGTGGGCATAGTCGGGTGACTGCACGGCCTTGAGGATCAGCGAGGGATTGGTCGTCGCGTCGCGCGGGGCGAACTGGGCCAGTTGCTTGAAGTTGCCGGTGTCGGCGACGACGGTGGTGCAGGACTTGAGTTGCTCGAGCTGGTTCATGAGGACGGCGCTGAGATTGGAGAAAACCCGTATTAGACCGCGGGGCGGGCGGGGTGCTGCTGTTGACCAGCAGAAGAAACTCATGCATCATAAATCCAGTAACTTCGTTACATCAACCTTTGTCGATCAACGACCCTTCGCGGGTCCGCAAGCAGATGTCCTTCGATCTGGTTTTTTTCGGTGGTACCGGCGACCTCACGTGGCGCAAGCTCATGCCCGCCCTCTTCCAGGCCTTCCGTCACGGCAAGTTGCCGGGCGGCGGCCGCATCCTTGCAGTCGCTCGCGACGACCAGAGCGACGAGAAGTACCGCGCCTGGCTCAAGGAGCGCTTCCAGGAGGTGGACGGCTCCAAGCGTCCGAACGATGAGGAGTTCCAGCGCTTCGCTGAGCTCGTGCACTACACGCGCATGGACCTCTCCCAGCCCGAGCACTACGGCCGGCTCAAGACCTGGCTGGAGGAGCGGGTAGGAGGTCAGGCCGACACGGTGGTCTTCTACCTGGCCACCAGCCCGCACCTGTTCACGCAGATCTGCCAGCAACTGGGCGCGGCCGGGCTGAACCACGACAAGGTGCGCGTGGTGCTCGAAAAACCCCTGGGCCAGGACCTGGCCAGCGCGCAGGAGATCAACAAGGTCGTGCGCTCGGTGTTCCGAGAGGACCAGGCCTACCGCATCGACCATTACCTCGGCAAGCCCTCGGTGCAGAACCTCATGGCGCTGCGCTTCGGCAACGCGCTGTTCGAGCCGCTGTGGCGCCGCGAGAGCATCGCCAACATCCAGATCACGTTGGCCGAGTCGCTGGGCGTGGGCACGCGCGGCCCGTTCTACGACCAGACCGGCTGCCTGCGCGACATGGTGCAAAACCACGCGCTGCAGCTGCTGACCATGATCGCCATGGAGCCACCGAGCACGCACGACGCCGACGCCATTCGCGACGAGAAGCTCAAGGTGCTGCGCTCGCTCAAGCCCTTCACGGCCGAGAGCGTCGCGCGCGACGTGGTGCGCGGCCAGTACCGCGCCGGCAATGTCGAAGGCAGGGCCGTGCCCGCCTACCTCGACGAAGGCAAGGTGCCCGAGGGCAGCCAGACCGAGACCTTCGTGGCCCTGCGCACCGAGGTGCAGAACTGGCGCTGGGCCGGCGTGCCTTTCTATATCCGCACCGGCAAGCGCCTGCCAGGCCGCGATGCGCAGATCGTCGTCAACTTCCGCCCCGTGCCGCACCCGATCTTCCCGGGCGCCAACCAAGCCAACCGCCTCATCATCAAACTGCAGCCAGAGGACGGACTGGAGTTGCAACTGCTGGCCAGCAAGGGCAGCTCCAGCGGCGAGGCGCTCACCCCGGTCTCGCTGGACCTGGACTTCGACAAGGCCTTCCCCACCAACCGCGTCGGCGCCTACGAGCGCTTGCTGCTGGACGCGATCGCTGGGCGGCTGAACCTCTTCGTGCGCAGCGATGAGCAGGAGCAGGCCTGGCGCTGGGTCGAGCCCATCTTGGAAGCGTGGGCCGAGGACACGACGGGTCCTCGCCATTACAACGCCGGCTCGTGGGGGCCGGCGGCTGCGAGCGCCCTGGTGGCACGTGACGGCCACGCATGGGCTGAAGAAGTATGAGCATCCTCGATCGCGTGAAGGCCGCCTTGCCGGCCCTGCCGCCGGCTGAACAGCGTGTGGCCAAGTTGCTGCTGGCCGATGCGCGTTCGTTCGCATCGCTGCCGGTCGCCGAGCTCGCTGACCGGTCGCATGTGAGCAAGCCCACCGTCGTGCGCTTTTGCCGCAGCGTGGGCTATGACGGCCTCGCCGATTTCAAGCTCAAGCTCGCGGGCAGCGTCAACGAGGGCGTGCCCTTCGTGCACCGCGCCGTGGACGAGGACGACAAGCCGGGCGACCTGATCGTCAAGGTGGTCGACAACGCCGTGGCGGCCTTGCTTCAGTACCGCAACGACGCCGCGAGCCATGCCTTCGAGCGCGCCATCACGGCGCTCTCGGCCTCGGCCGAGCAGGGAAAGCGCATCGAGTTCTACGGCGTGGGCAATTCCGGCATCGTGGCGCAGGACGCGCAGCACAAGTTCTTCCGCCTCGGAGTGGCCACGGCCGCCTGCAGCGACGGCCACGTGCAGCTGATGAGCGCCACCATGCTGGGCCCCGGCGACTGCGCCGTGATCATCTCGAACTCGGGCCGCAGCCGCGACCTGATCGATGCCGCCGAGATCGCCCGCAAGAAGGGCGCAACGACCATCATCATCACCGCCAGCGGCTCACCGCTGGCCACCCTGGGCCTGAGCCCCGGCCAGGTGCTGCTGGCCGTCGACCATCCGGAAGATTTCGACCGCTACAGCCCCATGGTCTCGCGCCTGCTGCACCTGATCGCCATCGACATCCTCACGACCGGCGTGGCCCTGCGCCGCGGCGGCGAGCTGCGAGTGACGCTGCAGGAGATCAAGCGCAACCTGCGCTCCAAGCGCTACGCCAGCTGAAGCAGCTCCTGCACGCCGTAGACGCGCGCAAGTTCGACGAGCGAGGGCGGCGCGCCGTCGATGCGCAGCGCGATGCCCGCGGCCGCGCAGTGGCGCGCCGCGCCGAGCAGCAGGCTCAGCGCGCTGGAATCGAAGTCCTGCAGGTTTGCCGCGGAGAGCTCGACGAGGTTGCCGGCGCCGCCGTGCACCTGCGCAACCTCCAGGCGCAGCTGCGCCGAGAGCGAGGCCCAGGCCGAGCCGGCCTCGTCCATGCGCACGCGCGAGGGCAGCTTCAGACTCACTTGGCGGCAGCCGCTGCGTTCTTGGCCGCCAGGGCCTTGATCAGGCCGTCGATGCCGTTGGCGCCGATCTCCTGGGCGAAGCTGTTCTTGTACTGATCGGCCAGCCAGATGCCCAGCACGTTCACGTCGTAGATCCTCCAGCCTTCGGGGCTCTTGTAGAGGCGGTAGTCGAGCTGGATCGGGTCGCTGCGGCCACGGATCTCGGTGCGCACCACGACCTCGGTGTCCTCGGGCGAGGCGCGCAGCGGCTTCATCGCGATGTTCTGGTCCTTGATCTGGGTGAGCGCGCCCGAGTACGTGCGCACCAGCAGCGTCTTGAACTCTTCAATCAACTGCTTTTGCTGCTCGGGCGTGGCCTGGCGCCAGAAGCGGCCCACGGCCGTGGCCGTGATGCGCTGGAAATCGACGTGCGGCATGATCTTGCCGTCCACCAGCGCGTTGATCTTCTTGACGTCGCCGCCCTGGATGGCTTTGTCGTTCTTGACGGTGTCCAGGATCTCGAGCGAGAGCTGGCGAATCAGCAGATCGGGCGCGCTGTTGTCCACGGCACGGGCGGCTGGCAGGACGAAGGCGAGACTCAGCGCGGCCAGACCGGCGAGCAGATGACGTTTGGTGGCAAGCATCGGGTTCCTTTCAAGATCCGTGCGTTCTTGAACGCACCGGACAGGGTTTCGGTTCACTGCGGCGCGCTGGCCGCTTGCTCGGGAGGCGCGGAAGCGGCCTCGGCCGGCGCCGAAGCGGCCTGCGCCGGGGCAGCTGGCGCGTCGGCCGGTGCCGAGGCGGCATCTCCCGGCGCCGAAGCCGCGGAAGCGGGCGAAGACACCAGCACCTCGGCCTCGTCGTCATCGTCGAAGTGGCCACGGCGCTGCAGATAGGCATCGCGATAGAAGGTGTACTTGTCCAGCGCAATGTCCGAGAGCATGTCGCTGGCGCGCAGGAAGTTAGCGCGCGTGTTGATGGCCTGCATGGCGAAGATGGCCACCTTCGCCTTGCCATCGTCGATCAACCAGGCCGGCGTCGCCAGGCGATCCCAGGGCAAGGCCAGAGAGTCGCGTACCGAGGAGGGCCCAAACACCGGCCACACGATGTAGGCACCGGTGCCGAAACCCCAGCGGCCAAAGGTCTGACCGAGGTCCTGCGAGTAACGCTCCAGGCCTGCCTCGCTGGCAATGTCGAGCACGCCACCGAGCCCGAGCACCGTATTGACGGAGAAGCGCATGCCCTGGGTCAGCGCCTGCTTGGGCCGCCCCTGCAGCAGCAAATTGACGGTGGACCAGGCATCGCCGACGTTGGAGATGAAATTGTCGATCGACTTGCGCACGAACTCCGGCACCACGTCGCTATAGGCAGTGGCCACCGGGCGCAGCACGTGGGTATCCAGCTCCTCATTGAAGGAGAAGACCTTGCGGTTCCACTTTTCCCAGGGGTCAAGCTTCTGGCCCTTGGAGGCGCTGCCATGCTGGGGCAAGACCGAACAGGCCGAGAGCACCCCAACCAGGAGGCCGAGCGTCAGTGCGCGCAGCACGCTTCGCTTCATGGCTTGGCCCCGCTGGCGTTGCTGGAGCCCATGTCCGCGGCCTTGCTGTTGAGGAATTGCCCGATCAGGTTCTCGAGCACCACTGCGCTTTGCGTCTGCTTGATCGTGTCGCCAGCCACGAGATTCTTCTCATCGGCGCCCGGCTCCAGGCCGATGTACTGCTCACCGAGCAGGCCAGCCGTGAGGATCTTGGCCGTGCTGTCCTTGGGGAATGCGACGTTCTTGTAGAGATTGAGCGTCACGCGGGCCTGAAAGATCTTGTCGTCGAAGACGATGGACTCCACGCGGCCCACCACCACGCCCGCGCTCTTCACCGCGGCATGAGCCTTGAGCCCGCCGATATTGTCGAAACGCGCCTGCACCTGGTAGGTCGAGTCGAAATTCAGGCTCAGCAGATTGCCAGCCTTGAGCGCGAGAAAGAGCAGCGCTGCCGCGCCCAGCAAGACGAAGGCGCCCACCCATGCATCGTGTTTGGAGTTTTCCATTCTTGAAACCTCTAAATCGAGAACATCATCGCGGTGAGCACGAAGTCCAGTGCCAGCACCGCGAGAGAAGAAACCACCACCGTGCGCGTCGTGGCCTGCGACACACCCTCGGGCGTGGGTTTGCAGGTCCAGCCCTGCAGCAGGGCCACGAAGGTCACGGTGACGCCGAAGACAAAGCTCTTGATCACGCCGTTGCCGACGTCGGCGAACACGGCCACGCCGCCCTGCATCTGCGACCAGAAGGCGCCGGCATCGATGCCGATCAAGGGCACGGCCACCAGCCAGCCGCCGACGATGCCCACGGCCGAGAACACCGCAGCCAGCATGGGCATGGCAATGATGCCGCCCAAGAAGCGCGGCGCCAGCACACGGCGCACCGGGTCCACCGCCATCATCTCCATGGCGGTCAGCTGCTCGCCGGCCTTCATGAGGCCGATCTCAGCCGTGAGCGAGGTGCCCGCGCGCCCCGCGAACAGCAGGGCCGTCACCACCGGGCCGAGCTCGCGCACGAGGCTCAGGGCCACGAGCAAGCCCACAGCCTCGGCCGAGCCGTAGCGCTGCAAGGTGTAGTAGCCCTGCAGGGCGAGCACGAAGCCGACGAAGAGGCCCGAGACGCCGATGATCAACAGCGAATGATTGCCCAGGAAGAAGACTTGGTCGCTCGTGAGACGAAAGCGCCGCAGTGCCGTGCCCGAGCGCAGCAGCAGCTGGGCGAACAGCCTGGCGCCGGCGCCAAGCTCGGCCACCTCCAGGCGCGTGGCCGCACCGATGCGGCTCAGCAATTTCGTCATGACTGCACCCCAAAATCCGCAGCCACGGGCAGGGCCGGCTGGTGAAAGCGCACCGGGCCATCGGCCTGAGCGCCCACGAACTGGCGCACCAGGGGATCCTCGCTGGCCTGCAACTCCGCCGGCGTACCTTGGGCCACGATGCGGCCGTTGGCGATCATGGCCACGCGGTCGGCGATGGCAAAAGTCTCGTGCAGGTCGTGGGTGACGATGACGCTGGTCAGGCCCAGGGCATCGTTGAGGTCGCGGATCAGCCGCGCGGCCACACCCAGGGAGATCGGGTCCAGGCCGGCAAAAGGCTCGTCGTAGAGCACCACCTCGGGATCCAGGGCGATCGCGCGGGCCAAGGCCACGCGCCGCGCCATGCCGCCGGAGACCTCGCTGGGCATCAGGTCGCGCGAGCCGCGCAGGCCCACGGCGTTGAGCTTCATGAGCACCAGGTCGCGGATCATGGCCTCGGGCAGCTGGGTGTGCTCGCGCAGCGGGAAAGCCACGTTTTCGAAGACGGACAGGTCCGTGAACAGTGCACCGAACTGGAACAGCATGCCCATGCGGCGGCGTACGGCGTACAGCTCGTCCTGGGACAGCGGGGCCAGGTCCTTCCCGTCGAAAAACACCTGACCGCGGGTGGGGCGAATCTGGCGTCCGAGCAGGCGCAGCAAAGTCGTCTTGCCACCGCCCGAGGTGCCGATCAGGGCCAGCACCTGGCCACGCTCCAGGCGCAGATTCACGCCATCGAGGATGGTGCGCTCGCCGTAGCCGCAGCAGACGTCGCGCAGCTCGATCAACGGGGGAGGAACTGAATGGGGAGATTCTTGCTGGTTCATGAGCCGTGCCGGGCTCAGGAGCCAGGTCAAGGGACCGCCATCATAGGGGGAAACGCTAGCCCCTTTGGCACACCCCCCAATTGCACAACTTCTTCACATCTCGTAGCCCTTGACCAACAGACGCGGCGGGCGGGCAGGTGAGCGGTCAGCCGGGTGGGGGCGCGATTTCAGAATCCGAGCCAGCTCTGCAAAAGCCGCTGGGAAAGCCTCTGCAAAAGCCTCTGCAAAAGCCTCTGCAAAAGCCTCTGCAAAAGCCTCTGCAAAAGCCTCTGCAAAAGCCTCTGCAAAAGCCCCTGCAAAAGCCGCTGCGACAGACCCTGCGAAAGCCGCTGATCAACTCCTAGCGAGAACGGCCAGGCCGAAGCAGGCCATTCTTCCTGGGACTGCTGCGGATCAACGCGGCAGCTTGCTGTCGCCCATCAGGAATTCATCCACCGCCCGCGCGGCCTGCCGGCCCTCGCGGATCGCCCACACAACCAGCGACTGGCCGCGTCGCATGTCACCGGCCGCGAAGACCTTGTCCACATTGGTCCTGTAGCCGCCCGTGAAATCCATCGTGGCCTTGGCATTGCCCCGCGCGTCCTTGGCGACGCCGAAGGCCTCGAGCACCGCCGGCACTGGGCTCACGAAGCCCATGGCCAGCAGCACGAGATCGGCCTTGAGCAGTTGCTCACTGCCAGGCACCTCGCTCATCTTGCCGCCACTCCACTCCAGGCGCACCGTCTTCACGCCGGTGACCTTGCCCTTCTCGCCGACGAACTCCTTGGTGGCGATGGCGAACTCGCGCTCGCATCCCTCTTCATGGCTGCTCGAGGTGCGCAGCTTGATCGGCCAATAGGGCCAGGTCAGCGGACGGTCCTCGACCTCGGGCGGCTGGGGCAGCAGCTCGAACTGCGTGACGCTCTTGGCGCCGTGGCGGTTGCTCGTGCCCACGCAGTCGCTGCCGGTGTCGCCGCCGCCGATGACGATGACGTGCTTGCCGTCGGCGCGCAGCTGGCCCTTGAGCTTGTCGCCAGCATTGAGCTTGTTCTGCTGGGGCAGGAATTCCATCGCGAAATGGATGCCGGCCAAGTCGCGCCCGGGCACGGGCAGATCGCGAGACTGCTCGGCGCCACCGGCGAGCAGCACGGCGTCGAACTGTTCGTTCAGCTCGGCCGGGCTGATCGACTCCTTGGCCCAATTCGTGACCTTGCTGCCCTCGCCCAGATCAGCCACGAGCACGCCCGTGCGAAAAACCACGCCCTCGGCCTGCATCTGTTCGACGCGGCGGTCGATGTGGCTCTTCTCCATCTTGAAGTCGGGAATGCCGTAGCGCAGCAGGCCACCTACGCGGTCGTTCTTCTCGAACACGGTCACCTCATGACCGGCGCGGGCGAGCTGCTGGGCAGCGGCTAAGCCCGCGGGGCCGGAGCCGACCACGGCGACCTTCTTGCCGGTCTTCACTGCGGCGATCTGCGGCTTGACCCAACCCTCGCCCCAGGCGCGGTCGATGATGGCGTGCTCGATGGACTTGATGCCCACGGCGTCGTCGTTCACGTTCAGCGTGCAGGCCGCCTCGCAGGGGGCGGGGCAGATGCGGCCGGTGAACTCGGGGAAGTTGTTGGTGCTGTGGAGCACGCGAATGGCATTGGCCCAGTCTTCGTCGCGGCCCTTGTAGACGAGGTCGTTGAAGTCCGGGATGACGTTGTTGACCGGGCAGCCGTTGTTGCAGAAGGGCGTGCCGCAATCCATGCAGCGCGCACCCTGCTGCTTGGCCTGGTCCTTGTTCAGGCCGATGACGAATTCCTTGTAGTTTTTCAGCCGAACGGTGACGGGCTCATAGCCCTCTTCGAGCCGTTCGTATTCCATGAAGCCGGTGACTTTTCCCATGATGCGTGTTCCTTAAGCCGTGGCCTTGGCGGCGGCGATGGTCTTGGCGGTTTCCTTGGCGGCGTGCATCTCGCCCAGCGCGCGGCGGTATTCGTGTGGGAAGACCTTGACGAACTTGGCGCGCGAATCGGCCCAGCGGTCGAGAATCTCGCGGGCGCGCTGGCTGCCAGTCCAGCGGTGCTGGTCTTCGAGCATCTTCTTGAGGATGGCCTCGTCGGTCTGTCGCTCGCCTTGGCCGAGGTGATGCCACAGCGCCTTGTCCACCGTCGCTTCCTGTTCGGCCGCGGGCAGCACCTTTTCCAGCGCCACCATGCTGGTGTTGCAGCGCTTGGCGAAGCTGCCGTCCTCGTCGTAGACGTAGGCAATGCCGCCGCTCATGCCGGCTGCGAAGTTGCGGCCCGTCTTGCCGAGCACGGCGACCGTGCCGCCGGTCATGTACTCGCAACCATGGTCGCCCGTGCCTTCGACGACGGCCGATGCGCCCGAGAGACGCACGGCAAAGCGCTCGCCGGCCACGCCACGGAAGAAAGCCTCGCCGCGCGTGGCGCCGTAGAGCACGGTGTTGCCGACGATGATGTTCTTCGTGGCATCGCCGCGGAAGTCGATCGAGGGACGCACGACGATGCGGCCACCCGAGAGGCCCTTGCCCGTGTAGTCGTTGGCATCGCCGATCAGGTAGAAGGTGATGCCGGAGGCCAGGAAGGCACCAAAGCTCTGGCCGCCCGTGCCTTCCATCTGGATGAAGATGGTCTGGTCGGGCAGCCCCTCGGGCTTGCGGCGCACCAGTTCACCCGAGAGCATGGCGCCCACCGTGCGGCGCACATTGCTCACCTCTTGCATGAACTGCACCTTCTCGCCCTTTTCGAAGGCGGGCAGGCACTTCTCGATCAGCTTGGCGTCCAGCGCCCGCTCCAGGCCATGGTCCTGCGAGTCCACGTGCAGGCGCGCGACGTCGGCAGGTACGTTCGGGCGGTGGAACACGCGCGCGAAGTCCAGGCCCTTGGCCTTCCAATGGCTGATGCCCTTCTTCATGTCCAGCAGGTCCGAACGACCGATCAGCTCGTCGAACTTGCGCAGCCCCAACTGCGCCATGATCTGGCGCGCTTCCTCGGCCACGAAGAAGAAGTAGTTCACGACATGCTCGGGGCGGCCGGTGAACTTGGCGCGCAGCACCGGGTCCTGGGTCGCCACGCCCACCGGGCAGGTGTTCAGGTGGCACTTGCGCATCATGATGCAGCCCTCGGCCACCAGTGGGGCGGTAGCGAAGCCGAACTCGTCAGCTCCCAGCAGCGCGCCGATGACGACATCGCGGCCCGTCTTCATCTGGCCATCGGCCTGCACGCGCACGCGGCCACGCAGCCGGTTGAGCACGAGCGTCTGCTGGGCCTCGGCCAGCCCCAGCTCCCAAGGCGTGCCGGCGTGCTTGATGGACGACCAGGGCGAGGCGCCCGTGCCGCCGTCATGGCCGGCGATCACGAGGTGGTCGGCCTTGGCCTTGGTCACGCCCGCGGCGATGGTGCCCACGCCGACTTCCGAGACTAGCTTGACCGAGATGCCGGCGCGCGGGTTCACGTTCTTGAGGTCGTGGATCAGCTGGGCCAGGTCCTCGATCGAATAGATGTCGTGGTGCGGCGGCGGGCTGATCAGGCCCACGCCGGGCACCGAGTAGCGCAGGAAGCCGATGTATTCGCTGACCTTGCCACCCGGCAGCTGGCCGCCCTCGCCGGGCTTGGCGCCCTGGGCCATCTTGATCTGAATCTGGTCGGCGCTGACGAGGTACTCGGTCGTGACGCCGAAGCGGCCCGAGGCCACCTGCTTGATCTTGGAGCGAAGCGAATCGCCGTCCTTGAGCTCGTAGTCCGAGGCGATGACCTTGGTGCCGAGCACCTCGCTGACTTTGGTGCCCGCGGTGATCTTGATGCCCTTGAGCTCGTTGCGATAGCGCGCTGGATCCTCGCCGCCCTCACCCGTGTTGCTCTTGCCGCCGATGCGGTTCATTGCCACGGCCAGCGTGGAGTGGGCCTCGGTGGAGATGGACCCCAGCGACATGGCACCGGTGGCAAAGCGCTTGACGATCTCGGCCGCCGGCTCGACTTCCTCCAGCGGAATCGCCTGCGAAGGATCGAACTTGAACTCAAACAGACCGCGCAGCGTCATGTGGCGCTTGCTTTGGTCGTTGATGATCTGGGCGTATTCCTTGTAGGTCTCAAACTTGCCGCTGCGCGAGCTGTGCTGGAGCTTGGCGATCGCGTCGGGCGTCCACATATGCTCTTCGCCGCGCACGCGCCAGGCGTATTCGCCGCCGGTCTCGAGCATGCCCTCCAGGACGGGGTCGTCGCCGAACGCGCTCTTGTGCAGGCGGATGGCCTCTTCGGCCACCTCGAACACGCCGATGCCGCCCACCTGTGTGGGCGTGCCGCGGAAGTACTTCTCCACGAAGTCCGCTCGAAGGCCGATGGCCTCGAAGATCTGCGCGCCGCAGTAGGACATGTAGGTGGAGATGCCCATCTTGGACATGATCTTGGAGAGACCCTTGCCCACCGCCTTGATGTAGTTGTAGGTGGCCTTCTGCGCGCTCAGATCGCCGGGCAGCTCGGCGCTCATGTTCGCGAGCGTCTCGAGGGCGAGGTAGGGGTGGATGGCTTCCGCGCCATAGCCGGCCAGCACCGCGAAGTGGTGCACCTCGCGGGCACTGCCGGTCTCGACGACGAGGCCGGCCGTCGTGCGCAGGCCCTCACGCACGAGGTGATGGTGGACCGCGGAGAGCGCCAGGAGTGCCGGGATCGCCACGCGCTCCTTGCTCAGGTGGCGGTCCGTGATGATGAGGATGTTGTGACCGGTGCGGATGGCGTCGACCGCCGAGGCGCACAGTGAGGCGAGCTGCGCTTCGACGCCGGCATGCCCCCAGGCCTTCGGGTAGGAGATGTCGAGCTCGAAGGGCTTGAACTTGCCGTTCGTGTGCTGCTCGATGGCGCGCAGGCGGGCCATGTCCTGGAAGTCGAGCACGGGCTGGCTGACCTCCAGGCGCATCGGCGGATTGACCGCGTTGATGTCCAAAAGGTTGGGCTTGGGACCGATGAAGCTGACGAGCGACATCACGATGGCCTCGCGGATCGGGTCGATCGGCGGGTTGGTCACCTGGGCGAACAACTGCTTGAAGTAGTTGTAAAGCGGCTTGTCCTTGGCCGAGAGCACGGCCAGCGGCGAGTCGTTGCCCATGGAGCCAATGCCCTCTTCACCGTTCGTGGCCATCGGGGCCATCAGGAATTTGATGTCTTCCTGGGTGAAGCCGAAGGCCTGCTGGCGGTCGAGCAGGCTCGCTTCGAACGAGGCCGCGGGCGGAGCGGGCTCGTCGATGTCGTCGAGCTTGACGCGCACGTTCTCGATCCACTGGCGGTAGGGGCGCGCGCTGGCGTACTGGTTCTTGAGGTCCTCATCGTCGACGATGCGGCCCTGCTCCAGGTCGATCAGGAACATCTTGCCCGGCTGCAGGCGCCACTTCTTGACGATCTTGCTTTCGGGGATCGGCAGCACGCCGGATTCGGAGGCGAGCACAACCACGTCGTCGTCCGTCACGCAGTAGCGGGCAGGGCGCAATCCGTTTCTGTCCAGCGCAGCGCAGACCTGCCTGCCGTCGCTGAAGACCATGGCGGCGGGCCCGTCCCAGGGCTCCATCATGGCGGCGTGATATTCGTAAAAGGCGCGGCGGCGCTCGTCCATCTGCTCGTGCTGCTCCCAGGCCTCGGGAATCATCATCATCACGGCGTGGGCGAGCGGGTAGCCTGCCATGGTGAGCAGTTCCACGGCGTTGTCGAGCGTGGCCGTGTCGGACTGGTGCTCGAAGCTGATCGGGTAGAGCTTCTTCAGGTCGTCGCCGAGCACGGGGGACTTCATCACGCCCTCACGGGCGCGCATCCAGTTGAAGTTGCCCTTGACGGTGTTGATCTCGCCGTTGTGCGCCACCATGCGGTACGGGTGGGCCAGCGGCCATTCCGGGAAGGTGTTGGTGGAGAAGCGCTGATGCACGAGGGCGATGGCCGAGACCACTCGCGGGTCGGCCAGGTCCTTGTAGTACTTGCCGACCTGGTCGGCCAGCAGCAGGCCCTTGTAGATGACCGTGCGGCAACTCATGCTGGGCACGTAGTACTCGCGGCTGTGCGTCAGCTTGAGCGCCTGGATGGCGCTGGACGCGGTCTTGCGGATCACGTAGAGCTTACGTTCGAGCGCGTCGGGCACGATGATGTCCGCGCCGCGGCCGATGAAGACCTGGCGGATCACGGGCTCCTTCTCGCGCACCGTGGGAGACATGGGCATGTCGCGGTCCACCGGCACATCGCGCCAGCCCAGCAGCACCTGGCCTTCGGCCTTGATCGCGCGCTCCATCTCCTGCTGGCAGGCCAGACGCGAGGCGTGTTCTTTGGGCAGGAAGATCATGCCCACGCCGTACTCGCCGGGCGGCGGCAGATGAATGCCCTGCAAGGCCATGTCGGCACGGTAGTAGTCGTCCGGGATCTGGATCAGGATGCCGGCGCCGTCGCCCATCAGCTTGTCCGCGCCCACGGCGCCGCGATGGTCGAGGTTTTCGAGGATCTTGAGGCCCTGCTGCACGATGTGGTGGGCCTTCACGCCCTTGATATGGGCCACGAAGCCGAGGCCGCAGGCATCTTTCTCGTTGGCGCAACGGTACAGGCCGTTGGCTTCCAGATCCTGGATCTCTTGCTGGGTCTGGCTGGCGGCTGGGGCTTGGCTCACGGCTCTCTCCTCACAAACAGGGACGCCGGAATTTAATGTGCCGCAGCAATCTGCACAATCAAAACTAAATAGGGTCGGACCCTTTTAATAGCAAAGCAGCAACCTGAGCGTCAAATAATTAGGGACATATCATTGAAACTTGCACCTTCAGGAGGCGCCGCGCCCCGAATGAGGGCCCTGCCCGTCTGCGGTCTTGCGCGGCCTGCCTCGCTTGCGCGGCGTGACCGGCCTGTCGCGAAGTTCACCAAGTTCACCCAGCTTGCCCAGAAAGGCGGCGCCGCCCAGGGGCCAGCCCTTGTGCGCGGAGTCCATCAGCCGACGCGCCTGCTCCGGCGCCACGCCCTGGTTCAGTCGCTCGCGCCAAGCTGCTTCACGCTCGAACGGCGTGTTTCCAAGCGCCCAGTACAGCCCGTGGTCCACCACCAGTGGATCTCGCCGCCGGCCCAGATGATGGGCAGCGCTGGACCAGAGGTAGTCTTCCGGCCCGGCCAGGAGCAGGCCCTGGCGCTGCGGATTGAGCTCAATGAAACACATGCATGCCAGCAAGTGAGCATCCGCTTCCAGCGGCGCTCCACGGAACCGACCGTCCCACAAGGTACCGCTGCGCTGATGACGCTTGTTGAAGGCCGCCACATAGCGCCGGCCCACCGACTGCATCATCAGCGACAGCCCCTCGCCCACCTCTGGCGTCGCCAGCAGGTGCAGGTGGTTGTCCATGAGTGCATAGGCGTGCACGGCGACCTTATGCAAGGCCGCCGACTCCTGGATCTCGGCCAACAGCCGGGCGCGGTCGGCGTCATCACGGACGATGGCTTGCCGATCCAAGCCGCGCTGGATGATGTGATGAGGCATGCCCGGCAGGGCCAGACGAGGCAGACGCGCCATGGTCTTGCGCCACACCCGTGCGGGCGCGGCCAAAGTTTGCGAGTCCACTATTTTGGGGTCAGACCCCGGGCCTGAGCCAACCTTGCATCAAAAAAGACGCTTGCCCGTGAGCCGCTGATGCTCCTTGAGCGCGTAACGGTCGGTCATACCTGCGATGTAGTCCGCAATGGCGCGCGGACGATCTGGATTGGCTTCGAACTCGGGCGGCAAGGCTGACTCGTCGCCAAGGTAATGGGCGAAGAGATCGCGCAGCACTTCCTCCGCACGCACGCGCGTGGCCGTGACCTGCGGATGCCGGTAAAGGTTGGCGAACAGGAATCGCTTGAGCTTGCTGCTGGCCTCGCGCATCTCCGGCGAAAAGCTCACAAGGGGCTTGGAGTCACGCACCTCGTCCACGCTCTGCGGCGCGGCCTCGGCCAGAGCCGTGCCGGTCGCCTCGATGATGTCGTAGACCTGGGCGGAAAGCATTCGGCGGATGGTCTCGAACAGCAGGCGCTTGCCCGTCAGCCCGGGGTACTCGGCCAGGGTCTCTCGAAGAAAACGGCGCACCAGCGGCACCGCTGCCTCGAGTTGTTCGAGATCGATGAGGCCGGAGCGCACGCCGTCATCGACGTCGTGGGCGTTGTAAGCCACCTCATCCGCCAGATTGCAAAGCTGGGCCTCCAGGCTCGGCTGCCGGGCCTGCAGGAAGCGCGAGGCCACACCGCCAGGTTCGCGCGCCTCGATGAGCTCGGCGTTGCGACGTGAGCAGTGCTTGAGGATGCCCTCGCGCGACTCGAAGCTGAGGTTCAGCCCGTTGAAGGCGGGGTAGCGTTGCTCGAGTTCATCAACCACGCGCAGGGATTGCAGGTTGTGCTCGAAGCCTCCATAGGGCTTCATGCAATCGTCGAGCACGTCCTGCCCGACGTGGCCAAAGGCCGTGTGGCCCAGGTCGTGCGCCAGAGCGATGGTTTCGACGAGGTCCTCGTCGAGCCTCAGGCTGCGGGCCAGCGAACGCCCCAGTTGCGCAACTTCGAGCGAGTGGGTGAGTCGCGTGCGGAACAAATCGCCCTCGTGATTGAGGAAGACCTGCGTCTTGTAGACCAGGCGACGAAAGGCGGTGCTGTGGACGATGCGATCGCGGTCGCGCTGGAAGGCATCACGGGTTGGTGCGGGAGGCTCAGCGTGACGGCGGCCGCGGCTCGAGGCCGGATGGCAGGCGTAAGGCGCGAGCCTCTTATCGATCATTGCGGTAGCGAGTGCGCGGCAATGACGCTGGCAACCCGTTCATCCGGCGCCGCGTGCATGCCCGCCTTGCCCAGGCCTTCGATCAGCACGAAGCGGATGGCACCGCCTTCGGCCTTCTTGTCGACGCGCATTAACTCCAGCCACCGCGCCAGCGGCATGTACGGTGCTTTCACCGGAAGGCCGGCACGTTCGATCAATCGACTGAGCCGATCGAGCAGACCAGGCGCAGCCAGGCCCAGGCGCTCCGACAGATCCGCGGCCATGACCATGCCGCAGCCCACGGCCTCGCCGTGCAACCACTGGCCGTAGCCCAGGCCCGCCTCAATGGCGTGGCCGAATGTGTGGCCAAAGTTGAGGATGGCGCGCAAGCCCGACTCGCGCTCATCCTGGCCTACAACCCAGGCCTTGATCTCGCACGAGCGCCGTACGGCGTAAGCCAGGGCCGTCTTGTCGCGCGCCAGCAGAGCATCCAGGTTCGTCTCGATCCAGTCGAGGAAGGCCGCATCGGCGATCGGGCCGTACTTGATGATCTCTGCCAGGCCGGCCGCCACTTCGCGGGCCGGCAGCGTGTCGATGGTGTCGAGATCGGCGATCACGCGCAGCGGCTGGTAGAAGGCGCCGATCATGTTCTTGCCCAGCGGATGGTTGATCGCCGTCTTGCCGCCGACCGAAGAGTCCACCTGGGCCAGCAAGGTCGTGGGCACTTGCACGAAGGGCACACCGCGCATGTAGATGGCGGCGGCAAAGCCGGTCATATCGCCGATGACGCCGCCCCCGAGGGCATACAGCAGTGTCTTACGGTCGCTGGCCGAGCTCAGCAGCTTGTCGATGATGGCGTTGAGAGACGCCCAGTCCTTGTGCTGCTCGCCATCGGGCAGGATGACGGCATCGACCTTGGCATGAAGCGGCTGGAGCGACGCTTTCAGACGCTCCAGGTACAGGGGCGCAACCACTTCGTTCGTCACGATCAGTGCGTTGCGCGCCTTGGCCAATCCGGCATAGGACGAGGTCTGCTCCAAGAGGCCGGGGCCGATCCGGATTTCGTAGCCGCGCTCGTCGAGTTCGATGGAAACAGTCTCGGATGTCATTCGCCGAGTGTACGGGGCGGCTCCGCGCCGACTGTCGCGGCCACCCTTTCCGGGTCGACAACTCCGGCCAACTCCAACTGCATCAGTGCCATATTGACCAAGCCGTGAACCGAGCGGCCCGCCTCGAGCACGTAGTGGGCCGTGCGGCGATAGAGCGGGTCGCGCTGCGCGTGCAGCTCGCGCAGCTTGGCCAGAGGATCGCCAACCTGCAGCAGGGGCCGCTGCCTATCGTGACGAAGGCGGCGGAAAAGCTCTTCGGGTGTCGAACGCAGGTACAGCACGGTGGAGTGCCGGTGCAAGGTTTCGCGGTTGGCTTCGCGCAGCACGGCCCCGCCCCCGGTGGCGATGATGCGCTCGCCGGCCGACTGCATGAGCTCAGCGATTACCTCCGACTCGATGTCTCGGAAGCGGGCCTCGCCCTCGCGATCAAAAAAAGAGCGAATCGGCATCCCGATTCGCTGTTCGATCACCGCATCCGAGTCGATAAAGTCCACGCCGAGTTGGCGGGCCATATGGCGCCCGACGGTGGACTTGCCTCCGCCGGGCATGCCGACAAGGGAGATCGGCTCAATCGGTGTTGGTGCAGAGGTTGGTGACAAGGATGCCGGAAGGATTGAGAAGACTCTTGTCGGTGGTCGTGTCACGCCGCTGACCGTAGGGGCTGTACTGGAAAGCAGGCGGGGGATTCTGCGTCGTCAGGTCTGCAGACGCCGCTGGAAGGATGCTAGTCAACAGAGCGGGTGGGCTCAGCACACCGGCAGCATTGGCCGAGATCGTGAAATTGACCCAGGTGGCAACGCTCTGCGGGTACTCGAGCTGCAGGACCGCGATACCGTTGCTATCCGTCTTCGTCGAGCCCACGAGCGAGATCGAAGCATCCGACTTGCGCGGGTCGAGTTGGCTATTGCCATTGGCATCCTCGCCAGCATCGATCACGCCATTGCGATTCACGTCCTCATTGCCGCACATCGCAGAAAGCCCGAGAACATCCGTGGCAGAAGCTGCACTCCCACTCCAGTATTGCTGCGTCCAGATTTTTTGGACGCTATCGAAACCATAAAAGCCTTTGTAGTAGCCGTTCAGGTCCAGGGAAACCGAGAGCTGCACGTCCGGCTTCGGGTTGCCCGCTGGGTCCACCACCAGCAGCACGTATTTCTTTACATAGGTCAGCCCGGACGGGCCAGTGCTAATCTGGTTGTTTGTACCGATCGAGATCGAGATCGGACTCGCAACCACGGTCAAGGTCTTCGTCACTTGGTTCGGGCAGGTTCCGGCGGCGAAGTCGGCATAGTCCCAGCAAGCGCGGATCGTCACGCCATTGGTCGGGCTGGCAATGGCGCCGGGCGCGTAGGTGCTGATCGCGGTGCCGCTGGCGTCCGCGTAGATCACGTTGGCGCCGGCACCGATGGTTCCCCCGACGCTGAGGGGGTCGCCGTTCAGGTCGTAGCGAACGCGAATGTTCGGGATCGGCGCGTTGCTTGCCGACACGAAAAGAGTGCTCAGCGTGGCAATGTTGTTAGTGCCGTTGGTGTTCACCTGCACGACGTTGGGCGAGAGCGTCAGCGTTGCCGAAGACACCGTCGTCGTCACCGTCGGAACCGTCGTAGTTCCGGACGGCACCGTCACCGTGGTCGAAGCCGTAGCGCCGCCCGCCGAGGCCGTGATGGTCAAGGCGCCGGGCGTGCTCGGCGCCGTGTACACATAGCTGTACTGGCCGTTGGAATCCGTCTTGGCGGATGCGGAAGGGAGACCGGATCCCGTGACGGTGATGGCCTGATTGCTCATCGGGTTCTTGTTGAAATCGACAAGCGTGTAGTTGATCTGATTACCCGCAGCGCCCGCCGTCAGCACCGTGGGTACGGCGGTCGCCTGCAAGGCGGCACCGACCACCCGGAAGGCCGCCGTGCGAACCAGCGTGCCACTCGTGGCCGTCACGGTGATCGTGCGGTTGGAGTGATCGCTGCCAATCGTGACGGCGCCGGGAACCTTGCCGTTGCTGTCGGTCTGGGTCCCGCCCGGCACGATGACCGCGTTGCTGTCAACCGCGAACTGGACGGGAATGCCGGCCAGCGCATTGCGGTTCGCATCAACGGCGATCGCGGTGGCATTCACCGCCACGCTGCCCGAGTTGTTGACCGTCGAGGCATCCAGGGAAAGCGTCAGGTCGGCCGCCTGCGGCGTGGTCGAAGCGGGCGGGGCCTGGACCACCGAAAAGCTGACCGAACGCGTGATGCTGCCCGATGTGGCCGTGACGTTGACCGTGCGGGTGCTGTTGTCACTGCCTTCACTGATCGAGGCCCTGACGGTGCCGTCGCTACCGGTGGTCGAGCCTGCCGCCGTGGCGATTGCGTTGCCGTCGACCTTGAACGTGACTGGCACATTGGCCACTGTGTCACGGTTGGCGTCAATGGCGGTGACGGTGGCGGTCAGGCTGTCCGTGCCAGAGTTGACGATGCTGGTCTTGCTGAGCACGATCACGAGATCGGCCGCACCTGTCGTGGTCGGAGACGAAGATGAGGACGCCGGTGTCGACGCTGAGGAGGCCGGTGTCCCAGGGTTGAGCGAAGTACCCGCGGCCCCGCCCCCTCCGCCGCAAGCCGCCAGCACGGCCGCCAACGAAGCGCTGGCCAGCAAGAGGACCGCGCGTCGCCACTTGAGGCGCCAGGCGCCCCGTTCTTCAATCTTGATCATGTCCACAAACTCCTGCGTTGACGGTGTCCCGTCCCTACCCTATCGCGATTCCCGGATTTAGCGCACTGCGGCCTTGTCGCTGACCACCTTGGGGGTCAGGAAGATCAGCAGCTCGGTCTTGATCGCCGTGCGTGACGTGTTCTTGAAAAGATTGCCCAGCACAGGGATGTCGCCCAGCAGCGGCACCTTGTCCACGGTTTCCTCCTGGTCCTGCGTATAGATGCCGCCAATGACCACCGTGCCGCCGTTCTCGACGAGCACCTGCGTCTGCACATGCTTGTTGTTGATGGCGTAGCCCTGCGGCGTCAGCGTGCCGCGGCTGTCCTTGTTCACGTCCACCGTCATGATCACATTGCCCTCGGGCGTGATCTGCGGCGTGACTTCCAGCTTGAGCACGGCCTTCTTGAAGGAGACGGACGTGGCTCCAGAGGAGGTCGCCTGCTGGTAAGGGATTTCCTCGCCCTGCTCGATCAGCGCCTTGGTCTGGTCTGCCGTCACAACACGCGGGCTGGAGACGATCTTGCCCTTTCCATCAGCTTCCAGTGCTGAGAGCTCCAGGTTGAGGAAGCGGTTGGCCGTGGCGCTGAAAAGAGAGAGTGCGATATTGGCCGCATTGGCACCGCCGAAGGCATCAGCTGCCACGTTGGCCGGCAGGTTGATGAACTGCGTGTTGCCGTAGGAGCTGCTCACGCCCTGGTTGGTCTGCGCCCCGACAGCTTCGTAATTGCCGCCGAACGTGATGTAGTTGGAACCGCCCACACGATAGCCGGAGATTCCGCCTTGCTGCCCGCGCAGGTCGTTGGCGCCGAGCTTGACGCCCAGAGAACGGCCGAAAGTGTCGTTCGCCTCCACGATACGAGCCTCGATCTGCACCTGGCGCACCGGCACGTCGATCTTGGCAATCATCTGCGAGATCTCCTCCAGCTTGGAAGGAATGTCGGAGATGAAGAGCTGGTTGGTGCGGGATTCCGAGATCACGGTGCCGCGCGGAGAAAGGATGCGAGTCGCAGAAGCTCCACTGGACCCGCCGCCGGTCGCGGCGCCAGCCGTCGCGCTGGCGGAACCAGTCCCCATGGCAAGACCCATCAGGCCCTTGGCCACTTCCTCGGCGCGCGTGTAGTTGAGCTGGAAACTCTGGGCGCGCAGCGGCTCGAGCTGGGCGATCTGCTGTTTGGACTCGAGGTCGAGCTTTTCCTTGGCCGCGAGTTCGTCCTTGGGCGCGATCCACAGCACGTTGCCGGACTTCTTCAGCCCCAGACCCCTGGCCTGCATGATGATGTCCAGGGCCTGATCCCAGGGCACATCCTTGAGCCGCAGGGTCACGCTGCCCGTCACCGTGTCGCTGGTCACCACATTGAAGTTGGTGAAGTCGGCGATGACCTGCAGCAGGGCGCGCACGTCGATGTTCTGGAAGTTCAGCGAGAGCTTGTCGCCGGCGTAACCCGGGCCGGCCACGAGCTTGTTGGGATCAACCTTTTGCGGGCGCACTTCCAAAACGAACTGGTTGTCGCTCTGGTAGGCGCTGTGCTCCCAGCTGCCCTTGGGCTCGACCACCATGCGCACGCGATCACCCACCTGGGTCGTCGAGACCGTCTGCACGGGCGTGCCGAAATCAACCACGTCGAGCTTGCGGCGCAGCTGCTCGGGGACGCTGGAGCGCAGGAATTCGACAACGAGACTCTGACCCTGCTGCTGAATGTCCACGCCCACTTGGTCGCTCGGCAGGCTGACGACGACACGGCCCGCGCCGTCGGTGCCGCGGCGGAAGTCGATGTCGCGAAGTGCCTGTGAACTCGCGTTCTGGCTCTGGGCGAAATGCACGGGCGCCTCGGCCGGCGCGCTGACGACGGCAGTTTCGAGCGTCAGGAGCAGGGCATTGCCCTGGAGCTCGGCGCGATAACCGGAGGCCTGGCGCAGGTTCAGCACGATGCGGGTGCGTTCACCTGCCTGCGCGATATTGGCCGAGCGCAGGTTGCCTTGGTTGATCTCAACGGTCGAGCGGCCGATGCTATTGACCACGCCGGGAAGGTCGATGGCGATGCGCGGCGGCGTCTGCACCGTGAATCCGGTGGGCAGGGCTGGCAGCGGCTCGCTGAATTCGATGCGCACAATCTCGGCGCCGGCCTGCTGCACACTGCTGATCGACTTGATGCCGTTCTCGGCCCAGGCAGGCATGGAGCCCGACAGGCTCATGAGCGCAACCAGACACCACCGACGGACATTGCGGGGCCATGCTCCCATCTTGGAGTTCTCCTGAAATGTTTTCATCACCCCTTCTCCTGCAGCTGGAGGGTACTGGTGCGTTCAATCCATTCGCCCGCAGCGTCCTGGACGACTTCTCGCAAAGTGATATCGGTTTCGCTGATCTTCGTGATCTTGCCGAAGTTCTGACCGAGGTAGTCGCCGACCTTGACCTGATAGAGCAGGTTGTCCACGCGCAGCAGGGCGTAGCGCATATCCTTGCGGGCCAAGCTGCCGACCATGTTCATGCTGTCCAGGGGATAGGCCTCGAGGGGCTCACGGCGGCGGTTCATTTCCGCCGTCAACAAGGAGTTGGGCTGGGTCGCCTCTTGCTTGATGGCGACACTGAGTTTCTGGGTGCTGTAGGGATCGACGAGCGTGTTTGCCGAGTAAGGCTCGGGCAGGAATTTCTTGGGCGCCTCAAGCGGCTTGACGCTGGGGCGCACTTCGCGGCGCTGCTGCTCGATCCACTGACGCAGTTCGTCGACGTCGGCCGAGCAGCCAGCCAACAGGCTGCCCAGGAGACCCAGCAGCGCGAGGGAGGTCAGGCGCGGAATCATTTGTTCTGCTCCTTGCTCTTGGCCTTGGTCTTCTTCTGCTCCATCACCTCGGTCGGGTCAAGGTAGCGATAGGTGCGCGCCGTCGCATCGAGGCTCAGATTTCCGCCCTGAACATCCTTGCCCGTCGGCGCAGTCAGGACCAGGCCATGCAAGGTGACGATGCGGGAGAGGTTGGACACGTCGGCCGTGAAGGCACCGATGTCGTGATAGCGGCCCACCACGCGAATCGTGATCGGGCGCTCGGCGTAGTAGTCCTTGACGACCTCGGCACCCGGACGGAACAACTCGACTTGAAGACCGCGACCAATGCCGGCCTGGTTGATATCAGACAGCAGAGCATCCATCTCGGCCTTGCCCGGCAGCTGGCGGTCGAGCTGGGTCACGTACTCCTCGACTTGCTGCTTCTGCTTGAGCAGCTCGGGCAGGTTGACGGCCTGGCCCAGCTTGGAGGTGAAATCGGTCTTGAGCGCGGGCTCACGGGCCCGCTCGTCTTCGAGCTTGGTGTCTTCGTCCGACAGCAGCGCGAACCAGCCAAGCACCACGACGGCAATCATGACGACGATGCCGACGGTGATCTTGGGGGCCAGGGGCCACTGCCCAGGCTCCTTTGGATCCAGGCCCTGGAACTGGGCCTGGAAGTCTTTGAACGATTCGTTGAGGTCGAACTTGCTAGAGGAGGACTTGCTGGCCATGGCTTCAGCTCCTGTTGCCGGACGCTGCCGGCGCGGGCGCGCCGGAGGCCTTGGGGCCGGGTGCGTCGGCCGCGGACGGAGCCTTGATGGAGACCTGCATCGTGAACTCGAACAGACGCTTCTGGTCCCGCCCCCCAGCACTCAGGTTGGCAAGCTTGATCTCATTGAGCTCCGGCCTCTCCAGCCATTCGGCCTCGCGTTGAACGTTGCGCATGAACTCCGAGACCCGCTCGTTGGTCTGGGCAATGCCCGTGAGGTTGACGACCTTCTCGTTTTGCTTGATGGCCGTCAGATAGATGCCTTCCGGCACGTATTTGGCGAGGTCGTTGAGCATGTGTACCGGCGTGTTGCGATCCGTCTGCAGATCTTCGACCGCCTTTTGGCGCGCCTTGAGCGCATCGATCTCGGCGCGAAGGTTTGCGATGTCGCGGATCTGCAGCTCGAGCTTCTCGGTCTCGCTGCGCAAATACTGATTGCGACGCTGCTGCTCGATCGTCAGGTACTGCAGCAGCAAGAAGATGATGGCCACGATGAGCGCGCCCAAGATGGCGGCAAGGCCCATGCCTGCGAAGAACGCCTGCTTGCGGCGCTTGCGCCGTTCTTCGCGATACGGCAGCAGGTTGATGAGGATCACTGGAAGAACCTCCGCATCGCCAGGCCACAGGCGGTCAGATAAGCAGGAGCTTCGCGCCGTAGCTTGGGCTCTCGCACCGCCGAGCCCAGTGCCATATTTTCAAACGGATTCACGATCATGCAGGCAAAGCCCGTCAAATCGGTCACCCGCTCCTTGAGGCCCGGCAGCGTGGCCGTGCCACCGGCCAGCATCACGTAATGCACTTTGTGATGCGGAGTGCTGGTAAAGAAATACTGCAGCGCCCGGCCAATTTCCTGCGAAAGGCCGTCCACGAAGGGATTCAACACCGCCACCTCGTAATCCTCGGGCAGGTCGTTGGCGAGTTTCTTGGATTCGGCCTCCTCGAACGTGAAGCCATATTGACGCGAAATCAGCTGCGTCAGCTGCGAACCGCCGAAAGCCTGGTCGCGGTCGTAGAGCATCTCGTCGTCGCGGAGCACCTTGAGACTGGTGGTATCGGCGCCAATCTCGAACAGGGCCACGAGCGCATCCTTGCCTTCGTTGGGCAGATTGGCCACCAGGCGGCTCATCGCCATGCGGGAGGCATGCGATTCAATATCGAGCACAACGGGCCTGAGGCCGGCCGCCTCGGCCAGACCCTGGCGGTCCTGGACGCGGTCCTTGCGCGAGGCCGCGATCAGCACCTCGACGTCACCCACGGAAGTCGGGCTCGGGCCGATGACGCAGAAGTCTAGGCTCACCTCGTCCAGGGAGAAGGGAATGTATTGATTGGCCTCGACCTCGACTTGAACCTCGAGTTCCTCGTCGCGAAGACCGGCCGGCAGCATGATCTTCTTCGTGATCACCGCCGACTGCGGCATCGCCATGGCCACGTCGCGGCTGCGAGTACCGCTGCGGGTCACCACGCGGCGCACGGCCTCGGCTACTTCGTCGAATTTCTCGATCTGCCCGTCGGCAATCCAGCCCTTTTCAAAGGATTCTGACGCAAATCTCTCGAGCACCAATTCGCCGGTTTTGGTCTGACTCAATTCCACGAGCTTGACGCTGGACGAACTGATATCCAGGCCAATCATGGGCGGATGCTTGCGGTTCAGCAGTACATCAAGTAGTCCCATGCGGCGGTTCCCCTAACGCCAAGGTTCGGCGCATATTCGGCGCGTAGCCTATTAATAAATCGCTTGAATGCTATCAGCAAAGCTGTTGTGGCCCAAAGGAAAACAGGTCACAGCAAGTAACTCAGCGTTGCGTACCATACACGAGCAGCGCAGGGTGGCGGCCTCACCTGCGGTGCACAAAAGCACGTTATGCAGTGGCATGACGCCATCTTGTCTCGCCCAGCCAACGGCCCTATATCATTGCCGCCAATGAGCGACACCCCCAAGAAGTCCACCGGCCGCGGCAAGCCGGATTCGAGCGCCGCCCCCCGTCATCCCGCTGTTCATTTCATGGTCCGCGCGCTGGCCTGGCTCGCCGGCAGCCTCGCTGCGCTGGCGGTGTGCGGCCTGCTGCTGCTCGGCCTGGCGCTGGCCATGGCCTATCCGAACCTGCCGGACATCTCGGGCTTGACCGACTATCGCCCTCGCCTGCCGCTGCGCGTGCTCTCGGCCGAGGGACAGTTGCTGGGCGAGTTCGGTGAGGAGCGCCGCTCCTACACGCCGATCAAGGAGATGCCCAAGGTCATGCAAGACGCCATCCTCGCCATCGAGGATTCGCGCTTCTACCAGCACGGCGGCGTGGACTACCTCGGCGTGCTCCGTGCCGGCCTGGCCAATGTGGGCGAGTCGCGCAGTCAGGGGGCCTCCACCATCACGATGCAGGTGGCGCGCAACTTCTACCTGAGCACCGAGAAGACGTTCACCCGCAAGATCTACGAGATCTTGCTGGCGCTGAAAATCGAGCATGCGCTGACCAAGCAGCAGATCCTTGAGATCTACATGAACCAGATCTTCCTGGGTCATCGCGCCTACGGCTTCGCGGCGGCCAGCGAGATCTACTTCGGCAAGCCCATCAAGGACATCAGCGTGGCCGAGGCGGCCATGCTCGCAGGACTACCCAAGGCGCCGTCGGCCTACAACCCGATCGACAACCCGCGCCGCGCCCGCGTCCGCCAGCAGTACATCATCGACCGGATGTACGAGACCGGCTACATCACCGAGGAGCAGCGCGACGCGGCCAAGACGGAGAAGCTGCGGTTCCGCGCCGGGCTGCCCTCGCCGGTCCATGGCGAATACGTGGCCGAGGCTGCGCGCCAGCTGATCTACGGCCAGTACGGTGACGAGACCTACACCCGCGGCCTGTCCGTCTACCTGACAGTGCATGGCGACGAACAGATGGCCGCCTATCGCGCACTGCGCTCCGGGCTGATGGAGTTCGAACGCCGCCAGGTCTATCGCGGGCCCGAGGCCTATGTGGACCTGCCCGCCAACAACGCCGACCTGGACACGCGCGTGGCCGAGGCCCTGGCTGATCACCCGGCCAACGACGAGCTGCTGGCCGCCGTGGTCCTGGAAGCCGATCCCAAGAAGGTCGTGGCCGTGCTACAGAGCGGCGAATCGCTCACGCTGTCTGGCGAGGGCCTCAAGCCTGCCACCTCGGGTCTTTCCGACAAGGGCAACCCCAAGACGCGCATCCGGCGCGGTGCCGTGATCCGGGTGATGAAGGTCGGCCAGGACAAGGCCGGCAAGGATCTCTGGAGCATCACCCAGCTGCCCGAGGTCGAAGGCGCCTTTGTCGCCATGGACCCGCGCAACGGCGAGCTCCGCGCCATGGTCGGCGGCTTCGACTACGCCAAGAACAAGTTCAACCACGTCACGCAGGCCTGGCGCCAGCCCGGCTCCAGCTTCAAGCCCTTCATCTACTCGGCCGCCCTCGAGAAGGGCTTCACGCCCAGCACCATCGTCAACGACGCGCCACTCTTCTTCGACGCCGGCTCCACGGGCAGCCAGCCTTGGGAGCCGAAGAACTACGACGGCAAGTTCGAAGGTCCAATGCCGCTGCACGAGGCCCTGGCCAAGTCCAAGAACATGGTCTCGATCCGCGTGCTGGAGAGCATCGGCGTGCACTATGCGCAGGACTGGATCACACGCTTCGGCTTCGAAGCCGAGAAGCACCCAGCCTATCTGACGATGGCGCTCGGCGCCGGTTCCGTCACTCCCATGCAGATGGTGCAGGGCTATGCGGTTTTCGCCAACGGCGGCTACCGCGTCAGCCCGCAGCTGATCGCCAAGGTCACCGACGATCGCGGCCGCGTGCTCTACACAGCTCCCAAGCGTGGCGATTTCAGCGAAGACCAGCGCGCCGTCGAGCCGCGCAATGCCTTCATGATGGACCGCCTGCTGCAGGAGGTGGCACGCAGCGGCACGGCCGCCAAAGCCCAGGCCACGCTCAAGCGCCCCGATATCTACGGCAAGACCGGCACCACCAACGACTCCATGGACGCCTGGTTCGCCGGCTTCCAGCCCTCGATGGTCGCCGTGGTCTGGATCGGCTACGACCAGCCGAGGAAGCTTGGCGATCGCGAGACCGGGGGCGGCCTCGCACTGCCCGTGTGGATCGAGTTCATGCAGACGGCACTGCGCAACGAATCGGTGGCGGAGATCCAGCCGCCCGAGGGCGTGGTGAACGTGAACGGTGAGTGGTACTACGAGGAATATTCAGGCGCCCAGGGCGTACGCGCCTTGAGTAACGATCAGGCGCCACCGGCTCCCAGTGCCGAGGAAAAGAAGAGCATCCTCGATCTCTTCAAGCGCTGAAGTTCAGCGGTAGGCCGGCCTGTGCGCTGGCCTCGCGCGCGAGCAGCGCGAAGAACTCGGTGCCATCACGCGTGTCCAGCCACCGGCCCTCGCAGAAGGCGAAGTGGTGGCCGCCCGCCTTGGCCGCCAGCCACAGCTCGTGCAGCGGCGGCTGGGTGTTGATGATGATCTTGCTGCGGTTGGGGAAGGAGAGCTCCAGCAGGCCGCCATTGCGATGCGTGTCGATGTCGATCAGATCCTCGTCCAGCCAGCGGTCGATGCAGCTCTCGATGCCGCTGAGCACGGCGTGGGTGAGGGCGTGATAGTCGGCATCGGTCAGGGGGGTGGGGACTGGCATGCTGGCTACACTTTGCGAATGAAGACCAAAAGTGTATTCGCCGCAGCCATGCTCCTGATCGTGGCAGGGTTGATCGGCTGCGGCCAGAAGGGACCGCTTTACCTGCCGAAGGAGGCGCCGCAAGCCGCTTCTAAACCCGCCCCTCAATGACGGCGTGGCAAGCCACGCGAATGCCCTTGAACTCCTGAAGCGAGGGCCTGTGCTCCTTGCAACGCGGGTCAGCATACGGGCAGCGCGGATGAAAGCCGCATCCGCTGGGCGGTGAAAGCGGGTTGGGCACCTCGCCCTGGACCGGCGTGCGAGAGCGGCCGCTCATGGCGACGTCGGGAATGGCATCGAGCAGCATGCGCGTGTAGGGGTGGCGCGGCGCGGCGAACAGCGGCTGCCGGTCCGCCAACTCGACAAGCTGGCCCAGGTACATGACTCCCACCTGATCGGCCACATGCCGCACGACGGCGAGGTTGTGCGAGATGAAGAGAATGGACAGGCCTCGCTCGCGCTGCAGATCCTTCATCAGGTTCAGCACCTGGGCCTGCACGGAGACATCGAGCGCCGAGGTCGGCTCGTCGCAGACGAGAAACTCGGGGGCCGTGGCCAGGGCCCGCGCGATCGAGATGCGCTGGCGCTGCCCGCCGGAAAACTGGTGCGGGAACTTATCTGCATCCGCCGCCGCCAGCCCCACCGAGACCAAGAGCTCGCCCACGCGCCGCCTCACGCCGGCATCATCTTTGATGAGCCCATGCTCACGCAGCGGCTCGGCGACGATGTCGGCCACCTTCCAGCGCGGATTCAGCGACGCATAGGGGTCCTGGAAGATCATCTGCATGCGCCGGCGCAGGCTCGCGGCCTTCGGTCCGGCCAGCACCGCCCGCGTGTCCTGCCCATCGAAGTGCAGGCTGCCGGCGCTGGGCTCGTACAGGCCCACGAGCAGCCGCGCCAGCGTGCTCTTGCCGCAGCCGGACTCGCCCACCAAGGCCAGGGTCTTGCCGCGTTCGATGGCAAAGCTCACGCCATCCACCGCGTGGACGAACCGGCGCGGCCGCCGTTCGAGCACACGATTGAGCCAGGGCGCGGAGACCTCGAAGCGCTTGCTGAGTTCGTGCACTTCGATCAGGCTCATTGCCGCTCCTCGTGCAGCCAGCACGCGGCTCGTACCGAGCCTGCGCTCATCAGCTCCGGCCGCTCGCCTTTGCAGCGCTCGAAGGCCTTCGCGCACCGCGGGTGATAGGCACATCCGCTAGGAATGGCGTTCAGGCGCGGCATTGCACCATCGATCTGCAGCAGACGATCCCGGTCCTGGTCCACGGCCGGGATGGCGCCCATGAGGCCGGCCGTGTAGGGGTGGGCCGGGCGATGGATGATGTCGGCCACAGGGCCGATCTCGACGATGCGGCCGGCATACATGACCGCCACCCGGTCACAGGTCTCGGCGATCACGCCCATGTCGTGCGTCACCAGCATCACGGCCGCACCACGCTCGTGGCACAGGGTCTTGAGCAGGCTGATGATCTGCGCCTGGATGGAGACGTCCAGCGCCGTGGTCGGCTCGTCGGCCACGATCAGCTGAGGCTCGGCGGCCAGGGCCAGCGCAATGACGACGCGCTGGCGCATGCCACCGGAAAACTGGTGCGGGTACTGGTCGATGCGCTCGGCTGCCGCGGGAATGCCAGTTTGCTCGAGCAGCTCGATCGCGCGCCTTCGAGCCTGCGCGGGCGTCAGCGCGAGATGGGTCGTGATGGTCTCGACCAGTTGCCGGCCCACGGTGTAAAGCGGGTTCAAGGAGGTCAGCGGATCCTGGAAGATGGCGCCAATACGTTTGCCGCGGATGCGACGCATCTCCTTGTCCGGGAGCTGGTCGATGCGCTTGCCGTCCAGCAAGATCTCGCCGCCGGCAATGCGGCAGGGTGGGTCGAGCAGGCCGATGATGGCCGAGCCCGTCAGGGACTTGCCCGCACCCGACTCGCCTACCACGCCAAGCACCTCACCCCGCGCGATCTCGATATCGATGCCATCCAGCGCCAGCAAGGTACCGTGACGCGTCGGGATTTCGACGCAGAGCTTGCGGACTTCGAGCAAGGGCTTCACCGCAACCTCGGGTTCAGTGCATCGCGCAGCCAGTCGCCCAGCAGATTGACTGAGAGCGTGATCAACACCAGCAGGCAGCCTGGCCAGACCGCGATCCACCACTCGCCGGAGAATAAGAAGTCGTTGCCCACGCGGATCAAGGTGCCCAGCGAAGGCGTGGTGGGCGGCATGCCGACGCCGAGAAAACTTAGCGTGGCCTCGATGGAGATGGCGCCAGCCACGTGGATGGTGGCCAGCACCAGCACCGGCCCCAGCACATTGGGCAGCACGTGGCGAATCATGATGCGCAGCGGCCGCACACCGATCACGCGCGCCGCTTGCACATACTCCTTGTTGCGCTCCACAAGCGTGGAGCCGCGTACCGTGCGCGCATACTGCATCCAGCCCGTCATCGCGATGGCCAGCACGAGCACGCCGAAGGAAAGCGACTCGGGCGCATGTGGGAACCGCGCTTTGGCCACGCCATCGATCAGCAGGGCCACGAGAATGGCGGGGAAGGACAGCATCACGTCGCACAAGCGCATGATGAAGCCGTCCACACGCCCGCCCACAAAGCCCGCGAGCAGCCCCAGGCTCACACCCATCAGCAGGGACAGCAGCACCGAGGCCAGGCCCACGAGGAGCGAGATGCGTGCGCCGAACATCAGGGCCGAGAGGATATCGCGACCTTGATCGTCGGTGCCCAGCAGGTATTTGGGTGAGCCCCCTTCGATCCAGCTCGGCGGTAGACGCGAATCCAGCAGTTCCAGCGAAGCCAGGTCAAAGGGGTTGTGGGGCGCGATGCGCTCAGCGAACAAGGCGCAGCAAATGCAGGCCACGGCAACCAGGGCCGCCGCAATGGCCAAGGGCGAGCGGCGAAACGACCACCACAAATCACTGGCGAAGAATCGTCGGAGTGAATGCATCGTCAATGCACCGCCCCATCAACGCGCAGGCGCGGATCCACGGCGAAATAAAGCAGATCCACAGCCAGATTGATAGAGACGAAGATCAGGGAGATCAGGCACAGATAGGCCGCCATCACGGGAATGTCTGCGAACTCCACGGCCTGCACGAACAGCAGGCCCATGCCGGGCCACTGGAAAACCTTCTCCGTGATGATGGAGAAGGCGATCAAGGAGCCCAACTGCAGCCCGGTAATGGTGATCACGGGCACCAGCGTGTTGCGCAGCGCATGGCCGAAATAGACGGCGCGATCGGAGAGACCGCGAGCTCGCGCGAACTTGATGTAGTCGGTGCGCAGCACCTCGAGCATCTCGGCCCGCACCAGACGCATGATCAGAGCGATCTGAAATACCGAGAGCGTGACGGCTGGCAACACGAGGTGGCGCAAGCCGTCTGCGCTCAGCAGCCCCGTGGTCCAAGCGCCCAAATTCATGACCTCGCCACGGCCGAAGCTTGGTAGCCATTTGAGCCAGACCGAGAACACCAGAATCGTCAGGATGCCGATCAGGAACGTCGGCAGAGACACCCCGAGCAGGGACAGCAGCATGGTGGCCTGCGCGCTGGCCCGGCGTTTCCTGAGCGCGGCATGCACGCCCAGCGGCAGCCCCATGCAAAGGGCGAGGCTGGCGGCACACACGGCCAGCTCCAGCGTGGCGGGAAAGCGCTCGGCGATCAAGGTGGAGACTTTGCGCCCCTGCCTCAGGCTGAGGCCGAACTCGCCTTGCACGGCATTCGCGACGAAATGGGCGAACTGCAGGGGCGCAGGCGAGTCCAGGCCGAGATCACGGTGCAGTTGCTCACGCTGTTCGGCGGTCGCGTCCTGCCCGAGCATGTTGGCAACTGGGTCCCCGACATACTGAAACAGCAAGAAGGCGATGAACGCGACCGCCAGCATCACGAGCACAGCCTGGACCAAGCGGCGGAGGATGAAAGCAGCCATCGCGATGTTCGCGGCCCGCGTGGAGACGAGCTGAATCAGGACAGGCGATCATGGCCATGCCGTGCACAGGCATCAAAGGGGAAAGCCCTGAGCAGACAACAAAAAAGCCGCCCGAAGGCGGCTTGCGTTGCGAGCCGGCGCAAGGCCGGTCCAGCATCGATCAGAACATGTGCGTGATACCCACGTCGAAACCGCTGGACTTGCCACCGGCGGTAGGCTTGACCAGCGCGTTGGAGCCGTTCAGCGCCAGCGTGCCGTTGCCCTTGTTGTCCAGCTGGGAGATGGTTCCGTACAGCTGCGAACGCTTGGACAGGTTGTAAGCGTAGGACGCAGACACCAGATCGGCGTTGTAGAACTTAGCGGCCTTGGCAATGTCGTTGGTGTTCGAATTGGTGTACTGCACCTTGACGACGCCGTTGCCCACCGGAGCCTGGACGTTGACGCCGTAGGCATCTTGCTTGCGGCTGATGTACTTGGTTTCGATGCCGAACACCGTCAGCTTGGCAATACCGAAGTCATAGGAACCCGACACAGCGCCCATGCCGAACTTCGGGCCCGGGATGGTGACGTTGCTCTGCTGCATACCGACCGACAGGTTCAGCGGGCCTTCCTTGTAGCCGAGACGGCCGCCGTAGTAACGGTTGCCCGGGACGCCCTCGCCATAACCCATGTCGAAGGAGCCGTAGATACCGCCGAGGTTGCTGGGCAGGAAGTAGCGGAACTGGTTGTCGCTGCGGTTGGTGGCCACGCCGGCAGGGGCGACCAGGCCGGTGTTGGCGCCCAGGGCGCTCAACGCCACCGTCGACACGCCGCCCAGGCCCACGGTGCCGAAAGCATCAGCATCGTCGATCAGGTTGCGAACCGAGGTCTTGTCGCGGCCCAGGCGGAATTCACCGAAGTCGCCCGACAGGCCGACCGTGGCGCGACGGTTCCAGAACTTCGTCGGCGTGGTCGTTTGGTCGCCGGCAACGCCCGTGTTCGCTTGGATCTGGCTGTCCAGGAAGAAGTTAGCCTTCAGACCGCCACCGAGATCCTCGACCCCGCGCACGCCAATACGGCTGGTCTGCTGGCCGTCGGTCCCGACTTCGTTCAGCGAGTTGCCGCCGCCCTTGGTAAAGCGAACGTTGGCGTCCAACACGCCGAACAGCGTCACCGACGACTGTGCCGAGGCGGTGCCAGCCAGCGTACCGAGAACAGCCAGTGCAACGAGAGATTTGTTCATTAGATGACTCCTAAGTGTTCAGTGAGGTCCGGGTCATGCGCTGCAACTGCAACCGCGCACGGGACCAACCTCCTCAGTGGAAGTTGGGGCGTATTGCACCAGACGAATGGGGTTCGGCAAAGCCAAGACCCGCAAATGTTGTCCATCTGCAACGCAAGACGCCTAACATGAATACGTCATATTGCAGATGGGACTTTCCAGAAAGTGCCTTGGAGCGAGTTCAGCTAGCACAGATTGACTCGAATGCGCGGGCTAAACTGCGTCGCCGATCTGACTCACCCATGCCCGCCCTACCTCTTTCCCCTCTGGACCGTCTGGTCGCCAACCTTGACCAGGGACTGAAAACCGTGTTCGCGCGAGCCCCCGTCCACCCCCTAGATGAGGTGACAACGGGCTCCTCGTCCCTGAGCGCCGAATCCGCAAGGCTTTCCGGCGCGCTCATGCGCGTGAACCATGTCGGAGAGGTCTGCGCACAGGCGCTCTATCAATCGCAGTCGCTTTTCAGCCGCAGCCCTGAGTTGCGCGCGCATTTCGAACAGGCGGCGCAAGACGAGCGCGCGCATCTGGCCTGGACCCGCCAGCGTATTGAGGAGCTTGGCACGCACACCAGCTACCTGAACCCACTTTGGTATGCGGGCGCCTACGCCATCGGCGCGGCCGCGGGCTTGGCGGGCGACCGCGTCAGCCTGGGCTTTGTCGTGGAGACGGAGAGGCAGGTGGAGCAGCATCTCGCAGGCCATCTGGACCGCCTGCCTCCCGAGGATGAAACCTCCCGCCGCATCGTTGCCCGCATGAAGGAAGACGAAGCCCGGCACGCAGAGGAAGCCACGGCCGCGGGTGCAATGCGCCTGCCGCCTCCCCTGCTCCAGCTGATGCGCCTGGCCGCGCGGGTCATGACCCGCACCGCCCACTACCTCTGATCAGTCCTCGACAATCTCCACCGAGGTCGTGATGGCCGCCGTCTTGGCCAGCATGATGCTGGCCGAGCAGTACTTCTCGTGCGAGAGTGCGACGGCCCTCTCCACCACGTCCTGCTTGAGGCCGCGCCCCGTCACGACGAAGTGCATGTGGATGGCCGTGAAGACCTTGGGTTCCACCGGCGCGCGCTCGGCGGTGAGCTTGACCTGGCAGCCGCGCACGTCATGGCGGCCGCGCTTGAGGATGAGTACGACGTCATAGGCCGTGCAGCCGCCCGTGCCGGCCAGCACGGTCTCCATGGGACGCGGCGCCAGGTCGCGGCCGCCACCGTCTGGCGCCCCATCCATGGCAAGTAGGTGCCCACTACCGGTTTCTGCCACAAAGGCCATCCCTTGAGCGCCCATCCAGTTGACTGTGCATTCCATCGTGATTTCCTAAAACAGTTCACGCAAATATATTGCAGCGCAGCATAGCTCGCGCTAGAATTCCTACCACGCAAGCGAGCCGACAGTTTTACGCAGGCCCTTGCACCGATTGTCTCCTCCACCGCCTCCATGGTGGATTCAGCCCGAGATTGAAAGATCTCGGGCTTTTTTTCGCGCCCGGCCCGGCCCGTCAACCTATCATGCGGCGCTGCACAAACCGGAGAACCCCATGGCAGGCAAGGCTGGCGCCGCTCGCAAGAAGAAGACTCATGACGCCCCGAGGCCGAGCCTGCTCCCGGCCCCGGGCAGCTACCTGCAGCGCACGCTGAACGCCAAGGTCTACGACGTCGCCCGCGAGACCTCGCTGACATACGCACGCAATCTATCCAAGCGCATCGCGAACAAGGTCTGGCTCAAACGCGAGGACGAACAACCCGTCTTCAGCTTCAAGCTGCGCGGCGCCTATAACAAGATGGCGCATCTGGCGCCTGAGGCCCTGGCTCAGGGTGTGATCTGCGCCTCTGCCGGCAATCACGCTCAGGGCGTGGCGCTATCGGCGAAGAAGCTCGGCTGCCGTGCCGTCATTGTCATGCCCGTGACGACGCCTCGCGTGAAGGTCGATGCCGTGGCCGCGCTCGGTGGCGAGGTGGTCCTGCAAGGCGAGAGCTACTCCGACGCCTACGCTCATGCGCTGGAACTCGAGCGCGAACAGGGCTTGAGCTTCGTCCACCCCTTCGACGATCCCGACGTGATCGCCGGCCAGGGCACGGTCGCCGTCGAGTTGCTGCGCCAGCATCCGGGCCCCATCGATGCCATCTTCGTCGGCATCGGCGGCGGCGGCCTGATCTCGGGCATCGCGGCCTACGTGAAAGCGCTGCGGCCCGAGGTGAAGATCGTCGGCGTACAGACGCGGGATTCCGACGCCATGGTCCGCTCCGTCAAGGCCGGCAAGCGCGTGCAGCTCAACGAGGTCGGCCTGTTCTGCGACGGCACGGCCGTCAAGCTGCCGGGCGAGGAGACCTTCCGCATCGTGCGCGAGCTCGTCGACGATTTCGTGATCGTCGATACCGACGCCGTCTGCGCCGCCATCAAGGACGTGTTCGAGGACACGCGCAGCGTGCTGGAGCCCTCGGGTGCTCTCGGCGTGGCCGCCATCAAGCAGTACGTCGCCAAGACCGGATGCAAGGGCCGCAACTTCATCACGGTGACCAGCGGCGCCAATATGAACTTCGACCGGCTGCGTTTCGTGGCCGAGCGGGCTGAGGTCGGCGAGCAGCGCGAGGCCCTGTTCGCCGTCACGATCCCCGAGGAGCGCGGCAGCTTCAAGCGCTTCTGTGCGCTGCTGGGCAATCGCAGCGTCACCGAGTTCAACTACCGCATCTCCGACGCCGAAGCCGCGCACATCTTCGTCGGCATCACCATCAGCAAGCCCGACGAGGCCGACAAGCTCGCACGCAACTTCGCCAAGCACGGCTTCCCGGCTCTCAATCTGAGCGACAACGAGCTGGCCAAGCAGCACCTTCGGCACATGGTTGGCGGGCGCAGCGAGCTGGCGCGCAACGAACGCCTTTACCGCTTCATCTTCCCCGAGCGGCCCGGTGCGCTGATGCGATTCCTGGACAGCCTGCACCCGGACTGGAACATTAGCCTCTTTCACTACCGCAATCAGGGCGCGGACTACGGTCGCATCCTCGTGGGCATTCAGGTGCCGCGTGGCGACGGTGCGGCATTGCGCGACTTTCTCGAGACCCTGGGCTACCCGGTCGAGGACGAGACCCACAACCCGGTCTACCGCCTGTTTCTCTAGATTGCCAATGACAGGGGCAGGGCCTCGCAGCACAATTCGGCCCCATGCCCATCCAGCAAGCCACGATCTCGCCGACGGCCAATCCAGCCCTCGAGCAGGCGCTGCGCGAGCGCGTCAAGCAGCGCGAGGCCCTGTCAGGCGAGCTGGGTGAGCTTGGCCCGCTAGCCGTACGCCTTGGCCTGATCCAAGACAGCCTCACGCCCCGGCTGCGCGAGCCCGTGCTCGCCCTGTTCGCGGGCGACCACGGCCTGGCCCTGGATGGCATTCCCATGCGCTATGGCCACACGACCCGCGACCTCGCGCTGCTGGCGCTCAACGGCCAGTTGCCGCTGGCAGCGTTCGCGAGGGCCCAGGGCATGTCGTTGCGAGTCGTCGATTGCGGAGTGGCCGACAAACTCGGCCCGCATGCCCAGCTGATGACGCGCAAGATCGCCCATGGCACGCGCAATTCACGCGTGGGCCAGGCCATGACGCTCGAGAACGCCCATGCCGCGGTTCGCGCCGGCATGGAGATCGCCGACACGCTGCCCGGCAATGTGCTGGCCTGCGCCGGCGTCGGCCATGGCTCGGAGGAATCGGCAGCCCTGGTGCTGGCGCAGTTGGCCGACGTGCCGGTACGAGACCTCGTGGTTTCCAGCGCCGACATGCCGCAGGACACGCTGTCCAAGCTGACGTCCGTGTTGCAGCCGCCCCAATTGCGTCACCGGGACCTCAGCGACGCCATGGAAGTGCTCGCCGCCTATGGGGGGTTCGAGATCGCCGTCATGGTCGGCGCGATCCTCGTGACTGCGAGCAAACGCAACGTCATCCTGATCGACGGGATCAGCGCCTGCGCGGCGCTCAAGGTCGCCGCGTGCATCGCGCCGCCCGTGACCGACTACGTCTTGTTCTGCCGCAGTAGCGGCCATCGCGGCATCGACGGGGCGCTCGCTACCTTCCATGCTACGGCCCTGCTGGAGCTCGGGCTGGATACGCTCGACGGCACCGGCGCTACGCTGGCCTGGCCGATGCTGCGCAGCGCGCTGGCCGTGCTGGGCGATGGCTCTGAAGCGCCTCAGGCCGGCAATGGCCAATCCGGCAGTCCCTTTGGCGACTCGCTTGCGCAGCTGCAGCCCGGCTGAGCCAGCCCGGGAGTCCGCTCTTACATCGTCGCAGCGCCCTGCTGTGGCAGCGGCTGTTGTTGCTGTTGCTGTTGCTGTTGCTGTTGCTGCAGCGGCTGAATCACGCCCTGCGGTACCGGCAACGGCGTCAGCGGTGCCATCTCGGCGCTTCCTCCGACGATTGGCGGGCGTGGGCTCATCTGCGCCACCGGTGTCACCTCGCTCGGCGCTGGCAGCTCAAGCCTCGTCGCAGGCTGTCCGTCACGGGCGATGCTGACCGAGCGGCGCTCCACACCGACGAGCTTCCAATCGCCGTCAACGACCGCACCGACACGCAGCGCGCGCGGCACGCCATCCACTTCGATCAGCGCCACACCAGGGCCGTTGCGCTCCTGCGATGCCACCACGCCGAGCAGCTTGAACCGTGACTCGGCCACCGGCCGTGGCGTCTCGGCGGCAGCCGCCGAATTGCCAAGCAAACGCCCCAGATCCAGGACAGCCCCCTGCTCCATCGCGGGCCGGGCAGGCAGCTGGACCGGCCTCGCCAGCAGCTGCGTCCCCCAATAGACGGAACTGGCGGCGACAAGACCCCAGGCAACAAAACTCAAAACGCGCGCCAACATGCATTGATTATGATGCAGCGCGCCTCCGTACCCGGCCGCTTCTCATGCATTCAAACACTGTCTCTCGCCGACCCCGCGGCTTTACCCTGATCGAACTGCTGGTGGTGCTCGTCATCATCGGCATGCTGGCCGCCCTGATCGTGCCCAATGTGATGAACAGGCTGGACGACAGCCGCGTCGCAACGGCCCGCACAGACATCGCCACGCTGATGCAAGCGCTCAAGCTTTACAAGCTAGACAACCAGCATTACCCCACGGCCGAGCAAGGTCTGGATGCCCTGATTCACAAGCCCGCCGAAGCCGGCCCCAACTGGCGGCCCTATATCGAGAAGCTCCCCAACGACCCCTGGGGCACGCCCTACCAGTATGCGAATCCGGGCATCAAAGGCGAGATCGACGTCTACAGCCTGGGTGCTGACAAGAAGCCCGGGGGCGAAGGCATCGATGCGGACATCGGCAGCTGGCAGTGAGCGTGGCTTCACGCTGATCGAACTGCTGATCGTCCTCACGATCGTGGCGGCCTCAGTCGCTGCGGTCAGTCTGGCACTGCGAGATCCGCTCGACGCGCAGCTGGAACGCGAGTCCGAACGCCTGGCCGCCCTGCTCGAAATGGCACGCGCCGATGCCCGCGCTGATGGCCTGCCTGTGTCCTGGGCGCCGCTGCCTCCCGACGCGCAGGGCGATGGCTCGCAGTTTCGCTTCACCGGCTTGCCAAAAGGGGTGGTCATGCCCTCGCGCTGGCTGGGAAATCAGGTGCAGGTCCAGGTCCTGGGTGCCACGCGCGTGCAGCTGGGCCCGGAACCCTTCATCGGCGCACAGCGCATCGTGCTGAGCCTGGGCGAGCATCGTCGTGTCCTGACCACCGACGGCCTGGCACCCTTTAGCGTCGCCCCCGATTCATGAACCGCGGCTTCACCCTCATCGAGGTCCTCGTGGCCCTGGTGCTAGTGGCGGTGGCCCTGGTCGCCGGCCTCAAGGCCGCGGGCACCCTGACCAGCAATGCCGAGCGGCTCGACGCGGTGCTGGCCGCTCAGTGGTGCGCGGAGAACCAACTCGCCGATCTGCGCCTGATGCGCCAATACCCCGGGACCGGCGAGTCCGAGTTCCGCTGCCAGCAGCTCGGCCGCGAATACCTGGGCAGGCAGATCGTGCGCGCCACGCCGAACCCGAACTTCCGTCGCGTGGATGCCGTCATCAGCGATGCCGATGGCACGCAGCGCTTGACGCTTTCGACCATCCTGGCCCGGTATTGAAATGCGCCGGCGCGGCTTCACCCTCATCGAGGTCCTCGTTGCCCTCTTCATCCTCGCCCTGATGGCCTTGATGGCCTGGCGTGGCGTCAGCGCGCTCATCACGAGCCGGGACGTGGCGCAGACCCATCTGGACGCCAGCATGACCTTGCAGACCGTGCTCCAGCAATTCGAGCAGGACGTGCAGGCCGTTCGGACCACGGCGCCGGATGCCAGCTCCACCGAGACGCTGAGCTTTGACGGCGCCAGCCTGCGCGTGATCCGCAGCCAGCCGGAGGGTGTTCAGCTCGTCGCCTGGTCGCTGCGCCAGGGGCGGCTCTACCGCTGGGCCGGTCCCATCGTGCGCAGCCAGGCCGATCTTCAGGCCTCAGTCCAGCAGAGCGCCCAGATGCCTGACAACGATGGCCGCCAGGTCCTCGTGGCCGAAGGTTTGTCGGATTGGCAGATGTATTTCTTTCGCGGCAGCAACTGGACCAACGCGCAGTCGAGCGCCGACGCGCAGACACCGACAGCCCCAGCCTCCGCAGCCTCCGCAGCCTCGACACCCACGCCGTCCGTGCCGGCCAGCAACCTGCCGACCGGCGTGCGCGTGGTGCTCAACTTCACGTCGGGCACCACGCCCCAGGGCCGTCTCACCAAGACCGTCGTGATCGGAACCGTGCCATGAAGCGGGCGCAGCGCGGCGCGGCCCTGCTCACGGCCATGATCATCGTCACCCTGGTGGCGGCCATCGCGGCGGCCATGGCCTGGCACCAGGAGCGCGCCATCGCGGTGGAAGCTGCCGAGCGAGCGCGCACCCAGTCACGCTGGATGCTGCTCGGTGCGCTGGATTGGGCACGGCTAATCCTGCGCGAAGATGCCGTCAGCAACCTGATGCGCACGAACTGGGATCACCTCGGCGAGCCCTGGGCCGTTCCCCTGGCCGAGGCGCGCCTGTCGACCTTTCTCGCGAGCCAGGGGAGCAAGGCCGAGGATGGCCCGGCCGCCTTCCTCTCCGGCCGGATCGACGACGCGCAGGCGCGCTACAACCTGCGCAACCTGATCCAGACCGGCAAGGACCGCGCCCAGCTTGAGCTGCGCACGCTCAGGCGCCTGTGCGAGCTCGCAGGCGCCCCGTCGGGCACCGCCGATCTCATCGCCAGCCGCATCAATGCCGCTTACGCCACCGAGCCCTCCGCCGATGCACCGGTGCGCATCGCATCGGCCGCGGAACTGTCCTGGCTGGGACTGCCGTCGGAGGTGGTGGGCGCGCTGCAGCCCTTCGTGACCATCCTGCCCGCGGCCACGCCGGTCAACCTCAACACAGCGCCGCGAGAGGTGATCGCCGCCCTCATCGAAGGCGTCGACCTGGCCTCCGCCGAGCGCCTCGTGCAGGCCCGCCGCCTCGCGCCGCTGGCCGCGCCGCAGGACGCGAGCAAATACCTGCCCTCCGGCATCCAGATTCCCGCAGACCGGGCCAGCGTCAACTCGCAGTTCTTCTACGTCACCGGCCGCCTGCGGCTGGACGAGCATGTGCTCGTCCAACGCTCGCTGCTTCAGCGCAAGGGCCTCACCGTGGCCACCATCGACACCGCCACCCTCCCAGGGTCCCTAGAATCCCCGAGCCCATGAGTACCTTGCTCCTCCTCCAGCCGCCGCGTGGCCGTGCGAACGCGCAGTCCTCGCCCGGCTTGGCCGATCTCGACTGGCTGCTGTGCGATGGCCGCCAGATCAGCGCCCGGGGCCGCGGCGCCCCCCTTCCCGCTGCCGCCGAGACCGTGCTGTTGCTAGCCGATGTCGATGTGGCGTGGCGCCGCGTGAGCTTGCCCAAGGCCGGTCGCCAAATGCGCCAGGCCTTGGCGGGACTGCTCGAGGACGCCTTGCTCGAGGAAACCGATCAAGTTCACTTCGCCCTGCCGGCCGCAGGACGCGATGACGGTCCGGTCTGGGTCGCCTGCTGCTCACGCCCCTGGCTCGGCGAACAGCTCGCCGCCCTCGATGCAGCCCAGGTGCTGGTGGACCGCGTGGCGCCCATGTCGTGGCCGGGTGAAGCCTCGCTGGGCCATTTCGAGAACGGCCAGATCCACTGGAGTCACGACACGGGCGTCGCCAGCCTGAGTCTGGAAGGCCAGTTGGCCCGCCAGTTGATTTCCCCCGGCATCGCCGCCGCCACGCTATGGACGGCCGCTCCATCCGACGCCGCCGCAGCCCAGGCCTGGCTGGGCACCAACGTGGCCCTGCGCCCGCGCGAGCAACGCGCCCTGGCCGCCTTGGACGGCCCTTGGAACCTGGCCCAATTCGAATTCGCACCGCGCACCCGAGGTCTGCAAGTGCTGCGCCGCCTGAACAAGGTCTGGGCCGAGCCGCAATGGCGGCCGCTGCGCTGGGGCCTCGTGGCCCTGGTCCTCGTTCAAATCCTGGGCCTGAACCTCTTGGCCTGGAAGGAAAAGCGCGAACTCGTCGAGCGCCGTGCCGCGCTGACGAACACGCTGACTCAGACCTTCCCGAAGGTACGGGCTGTGCTGGACGCCCCGCTGCAGATGCGCCGCGAGACCGAAGCGCTGCGCGTCGGCGCCGGCCAGCGTGGCGATGCAGACCTCGAGTCGCTTCTTGGCGCCGCCGCCGCGGCCTGGCCCGCCGGTCAGGGGCCTGTCGAAAGCTTCAGCTTCGAGACGGGGCAGCTGAGTCTCTCCAGCAAGGGCTGGAACCCGGCCCAGATAGAAGGCTTTGGCAAGGCTTTGCGCGCTGCCGGCTGGCATCTCGAGAGCCGCGACACCCGCATGACGATCAGCCGAGGGGAGCGCCGACCATGAACGAGTTGTTTGCCCCCTTGCGCCAGCGCCTGGACGCGCTCGAAGCCCGCGAGCGCCGCGCCTTGCTCATGCTGGCCTGGGCCGTGGGCCTGGGCCTTCTATTCCTCGTGGCCCTGCGTCCGGCTTGGCAGACGGTGCGTGCAGCGCCGCTCGAGCGCGAGCGTCTGGAGCAGAGTCAGCTTGAGATGCAGGCCCAGGCGGCCGAGGCCGCCAGCCTGCGCGCCGTGCCAGCGGTGCCGGCCGAGCAGGCGCGTCAGGCCCTCGCGGCCGCGTGCGCCCGGCTCGGCCCGACCGCCCAGCTCGTGGTCAGCGGCAGCCGCGCCCAGCTCGGCCTGCACGGCCTGCGCTCCGAGGACTTGAGCGCCTTGCTCGCCGAGGCCCGGAGCGCTGCCCGCGCACGCGCCGTCGAGGCTCAGCTCCAACGCGGCCCCGACGGTTTTTCCGGCACGCTGACCCTGGTCTTGCCCGGAGACACGCCGTGAAGCCCGTGCACTGGGCCGGAGCCGGCGCGCTGTGCGGCGCGCTGGTGGGCTTGATCTGCAGCGCGCCGGCCAGCCTGGCGGCCCAAGCCCTGGCCTCGGCCACGAGCGGGCATCTGCAGCTGTCGGATGCGCGCGGCACCATCTGGTCAGGCAGTGCGCTGCTGGTCTTCACCGGTGGCGAGGGCAGCAAGGACGCCATGGCCTTGCCCAGCCGGCTGCACTGGCAGACGGGCTGGAGCGGCCGCTCCTTCAGCCTCAGTGCACGCCAGGATTGCTGCATCAACGACGTGCTCGAGCTGCGAATCACGCCGGGATGGGGCCGTGTGGATCTCGCCGTGAAGGACCGCACCCCGGCCGACGACTGGCTGCTGCGCTGGCCCGCCAGCCTCCTGGCCGGCCTGGGCACGCCCTGGAACACGCTGGAACTGCACGGCCATGTGCGCGTGCGCACGCAAGGCCTGGCGCTGCAGTGGGATCGCCAGGGCTGGCGCCAGCAAGGCCTGGCCCAGGCCGATCTGCTCGAGGTGAGCTCGCGCGTGTCCACGCTCGCACCACTTGGCAGCTACCGCTTCAGCATCCTGGCGGCGGCCGATGGCAACACCCTGCAGTTGCAGACCCTCTCGGGCGCCCTGCACCTGGAAGGCAGCGGCCGGCTGAGCGCCGCCGGCTCCAGCTTCCGAGGCTTTGCAAGCGCCGAACCCGGGCGCGAGGCCGCCCTAGACAACCTGCTGAACATCATCGGGCTGCGCCAAGGCGCACGCTCGGTCATATCCCTGGGATGAGACAAGTATGAACAAGAGCCCCCTTCTTCTGGCCGCGCTGATCGCGCTGGGCGCTCAGGCCGCCGAGCCCAGGACGACGCACAGCGCGCCGGTCACTCTGAACTTCGTCAACGCCGACATTGAGGCCGTCTCGCGTGCCATCGGCGTGATGCTGAACAAGCAGGTCGTCATCGACCCGCGCGTGAAAGGTCAGATCACCGTCACGAGCGAGAAGCCCCTGCCCGTGCGCGAGGCCTACCTGAGCTACCTGGCCGCACTGCGGGCCCAGGGCTTCGCGGTGGTGGAAAACGCCGGCCTGCTCAAGATCGTGCCCGAAGCCGAGGCGCGCTTGCAGACGAACACCGTGGTCGAAGAGCAAACCCCGCTGCGCGGCGACCAGATCATCACCCAGGTGTTCCGGATCGAGCACGACAACGCCAACAACTTCGTCGCCCTGCTGCGCCCGTTGATCACGCCCAACAACATGATCAACGCCAACCCGAGCAACAACACGCTGGTCATCACCGACTACGCGGAAAACCTGCAGCGCATCGCCAAGATCATCGCCGCCGTGGACGTGCCGGGCGCCACAGGCATCGAGGTCGTCCAGCTCAAGCATTCGGTGGCCTCCGACCTGGGGCCCATCGTGCTCAAGCTCAGCGACGCAGGCGCGGCCGTGGCGGGCGCCCCCGCCACCACGGGCTCGGTCAGTGTGCTGGCGGACCCACGCGGTAACGCGCTGATCCTGCGCGCAGCCAGCCAAGCCAAGCTGCTGGCCCTCAAAGCCATTGTCGAGAAGCTCGACCAGCCCGCGAGCAGCGAGAGCAACGTCCACGTGGTCTACCTGAAGAACGCGGACGCCGCCAAGCTGGCCACGGTCCTGCGCGCCGCATTTGCGCCCAACGCCAGCAACAACGCGAGCAGCGGCAACAGCAACAACTCGCTGATCACGCAATCCGCCAACACCGCGACCACGACGAACTCTGTTGGCGGCACCACAGCTTCCGTGCAGAGCACCGCGCCCGTGGCCGCCTCCCAGCAGCCCAGCACCGGCGGCTTCATCCAGGCCGATCCCTCCACCAACTCGCTCATCATCACGGCAGCCGAGCCGCTGTACCGGCAGATCCGCAGCGCCATCGACCGCCTCGACGGCCGTCGCGCCCAGATCTACGTGGAGTCCATGATCGTCAAGGTGGACGTCTCCAAAGCCGGCCAGTTCGGCGTCCAGTGGCAAAACCTGTTCGGGGACAAGAACAGCACCGTGGCAACCGGCGTCGGCACCAACTTCGGCACCGGCAGCGCCAACATCATCAACGGCACGGTGGCCACCGTCGGCGGCGCCACCGCCGTGGGCACCACCCTGGCCAGCTCGCCCGCGCCGACCGGCTTGAACATTGCGGTGCTCAAGAAGATCAGCGGCAAGTTCACGCTGGGAGCGCTGGCCAACGCGCTGGAAGGCCAGACCGGCGCCAACGTGCTGTCCACGCCCAATCTCGTGGCCCTGGACAACGAGGAGGCCAAGATCGTGATCGGCCAAAACGTACCCTTCGTGACCGGCAGCTTCACCAACACTGGAGCCACGGGCTCCACGGTCAACCCCTTCCAGACCGTGGACCGAAAGGACGTGGGCCTGACCCTGCGCATCCGCAGCCAGATCGGCGAGGGCAATACTGTGCGCATGACGGTCTACGAGGAGAACTCCTCCGTGGTCGCCTCCACCGCCGGCAGCACCAACGGCCCGACCACCGACAAGAGCGCGGTCGAGACCACGGTCTCCGTGGACGACGGCTCCATCCTCGTGCTGGGCGGCCTGATGAAGGACGAGTACACCGACGGCGTGGACGCCGTGCCTGGCCTGGCCTCGATTCCGCTGATCGGCAACCTCTTCAAGAACCAGACTCGCTCGCGCGTGAAGACCAATCTTATGGTCTTCCTGCGTCCCATCGTGCTGCGCGATCAGGAGAATGCAGACCAGATCTCGCTGGATCGCTACGACTCCATTCGTGCCCTGCAGCAGAACACGCAGCCCGAATCCTCGCTCGTGCTACCCGACACTGGCGCGCCCGTCATGCCGCCGGCGAAGAAGCAGCAGCCATGAAACATCCACTGCCCTACGCGTTCGCCAAGACGCACGCGGTGCTGCTGGAAGACGACGGCCAGCAACTGGTGCTCTGGGCTGCGCCCGAGGTCGAGCTGTCGACCCTCGGCGAGGTACGGCGCGTCTTCGCGCTCGACCGCATGGAAGCCGCTCCGGCGCAAGAGCTGATGCGCCGCATCCACGAGGCTTACGCGGGCCGCGAGTCCAGCGCCGCCACAGTGGTCGGCGAGGTCGAGAGCACGGTCGATCTTTCACGCATGATGCAGGACCTTCCCGCTGTGGAAGACCTGCTCGAAGCGGCCGACGATGCACCCATCATCCGCATGCTCAACGCCTTGCTCACCCAGGCCGCGAAGGACGGCGCCAGCGACATCCACATCGAGCCCTACGAGCGCGCCAGCGCCGTGCGCTTCCGTGTGGACGGCGCGCTGCGCGACGTGGTGCAGCCCAACCGCGCCCTGCATGCGGCCCTGATCTCGCGACTGAAGATCATGGCCGAGCTCGACATCGCCGAGAAGCGCCTGCCGCAGGACGGCCGCATCTCGCTGCGCATTGGTGGCCGCGCCATCGACGTGCGCGTGTCCACTCTGCCCTCGGCCCACGGCGAACGCGCGGTGCTGCGCCTGCTCGACAAGACCGAATCGAAGTTCACGCTCGAAGGCCTGGGCATGAGTGGCGAGGTGCTGTCGAGCTTCAAGAAGCTCACGCGGCAGCCGCATGGCATCGTGCTCGTGACCGGCCCCACGGGCTCGGGCAAGACCACGAGTCTTTACGCCTCCTTGCAAACGCTGGACACGGCCACGACGAATGTGCTGACGGTCGAGGACCCGATCGAATACGAATTGCCCGGCATCGGCCAGACTCAGGTCAATGCCAAGATCGACCTGAGCTTTGCCAAGGCCCTGCGCGCCATCCTGCGCCAGGACCCGGACGTGATCATGATTGGCGAGATCCGCGACTACGAGACAGCCCAGATCGCGATCCAGGCCTCGCTGACGGGCCACCTCGTGCTCGCCACCCTGCACACCAACGACGCGCCCAGCGCCGTCACGCGCCTGATCGATATGGGCGTAGAACCCTTCCTGCTCTCGTCGAGCCTGCTCGGCGTGCTGGCCCAGCGCCTGGTGCGCAAGCTCTGCACCGATTGCCGACGGCAGGACGCGCAAGGGCGCTGGCACCCGGTCGGCTGCGCGAGCTGCGCGCAGACCGGCTACAAGGGCCGCACGGGCGTGTATGAGCTGATGCAGGCCGACGAGGCCGTGCGAGAGCTGATTCATCGCCAGGCTGCCGAAGCCGACATCCGCGCGGCCGCAGAACGAGGCGGCCTGCGCACCATGCGCGACGACGGCGAGCGGCTGATCGCAGCCGGCATTACGTCCGAGGAAGAAGTGCTCCGTGTGACACGCGAATAGCCATGCCCGCCTACAAGTACGAGGCCCTCAACGAGTCCGGCCGCAATGCCAACGGCCTGATCGAGGCCGACAACCCACGCGCCGCGCGCGCGGCGCTGCGCGCCCGGCAGCTCGTGCCGTTGGCCGTTGAGCCAGTGGCGACCAACACAAACTCGCAGTCGCCGCGTCTCTTCGGCCGCCGCGTCTTCAACACCACCGGCCGCGCCGTCTGGACACGACAGCTCGCCGGCCTGGTCGGCTCCGGCTTGCCCTTGGAGCGTGGCCTCAGCGTGCTCGCCGACGAGGCCGAGCAGCCGCGCCAGCGTGAGCTCATCGCGCAACTGAAGGCCGAGGTCAATGCCGGCTCGCCCTTCGCGCGGGCACTCGGCCAGCATCCGCGCGAGTTCGATGCCGTCTACTGTGCTGTGGTCGGCGCGGGCGAGCAAAGCGGCGCCCTCGGCATCGTGCTGGACAAGCTGGCCGACGACCTCGAGGAGCGCCAGGCCCTGCAGGCCAAGCTCATCGGAGCCATGGCCTACCCGGCCATCGTCTCGCTGATCTCGCTGGCCATCGTGCTCTTCCTGACCAGCTATGTGGTGCCGCAGATCGCACAGGTGTTCACGAGCTCCAAGCAGGCCTTGCCGCTGCTGACGGTGACCATGCTGGGCATCAGCGGCTTCGTGCGCCACTGGGGCTGGCTGGCAGCGCTGCTGCTTGTCGCCAGCGGGGTCCTGCTGAGGTTAGCGCTCAAGGGCGAGGCCTTCCGCGAACGCTTCGATGCAAGCTGGCTGCGCCTGCCGCTGCTGGGCCGCATCGCGCGCGGCTATAACGCCGCCCGTTTCGCCGGCACGCTGGCCATGCTGTCCGGCGCCGGCGTTCCCATCCTCAAGGCCTTGCAGACCGCGGCGGAGACCCTGTCCAACGCAGCCATGCGCCACGATGCGCTCGACGCATTGGTGCTCGTGCGCGAGGGCGCTCCGCTGGGCTCGGCCCTGGCCGACAAGAAGCGCTTCCCGGGCCTGCTCGCCCTGTTCGCGCGTCTGGGCGAGCAGACGGGCCAGTTGCCGCAGATGCTGGAACGCGCAGCACGCCAGCTCGGCAACGAGGTGCAGCGCCGCGCCATGACGGCTGCAACCTTGCTTGAACCCTTGCTCATCGTTGCGATGGGCGCCATCGTTCTCGTGATCGTGTTGTCGGTGATGCTGCCCATCATCCAGATGAACACCTGGGTGAAATAGCCATGCCCGCCACGCTCGACGGTCAGCTCGTCGTCGCCATCTCTTCACGCGCCCTCTTCGATTTCGAGGAGGAGAACCAACTCTTCGAGGCCAGCGACGACCGCGCCTACATGGAGCTGCAGCAGCAGCGCCTGGACGTGCCGGCCAAACAGGGCGTGGCTTTCTCGCTGGTCGAGAAGCTGCTGCGCTTCAACACGGCCGAGAAGCAGCGCGTGGAAGTCGTCGTGCTCTCGCGCAACGACCCGATCTCGGGCATGCGGGTGTTCCGCTCCGCACGGCATTACGGCCTGACGATCCAGCGCGGCGTGTTCACGCGCGGCGAGAGTCCCTATCGCTACTTGAAGCCCTTGCAGGCCCAGCTCTTCCTGTCGGCCAACGAGGCAGACGTGCGCCAAGCCTTGGATGCCGGCGTTGCCGCCGCACGCGTGGCACTGCAGTCCGCACGCGCCTCGGTGGCGCACCCCAACGAGCTGCGCATCGCCTTCGACGGCGACGCCGTGCTCTTCTCCGACGAAGCCGAACAGGTCTTCCAGCGCGAGGGCTTGTCGGCCTTCCAGGCGCACGAGCAGGACCATGCGGCCAGACCGCTGCCGCCGGGCCCCTTCAAGCCGGTGCTGGAAGCGCTGCACGGCCTGCGCGAGACCGGCGCGATGCAGGTGCGCACGGCCCTGGTCACGGCACGCAGCGCGCCGGCGCACGAGCGCGCAATCCGCACATTGATGGACTGGCAGGTCGAGGTCGACGAGGCGCTTTTCCTGGGCGGACTGGCCAAAGGCGAGTTCCTGCGCGCGTTCGAACCCGACTTCTTCTTCGACGACCAGATCGGCCACATCGCGAGCGCCAGTGCCCACGTGCCCGCCGGTCACGTGGCCAGCGGAGTGACGAACCACACGCGCGACTCGGGCGCGCCGCCGAAGTAAAGCCTCAGCTCAGCGTCACGCGCGCGAACTTGCGCTTACCGACCTGCACAACGTAAGTGCCCGCGCCGAGCTTCAGGCCCTTGTCGCTGACGACGGAGCCGTCCACGCGCACTCCGTTCTGCTCGACCATGCGCAGGCCTTCGCCATTGGAAGCAACGAGGCCAGCGTTCTTGAGCAAGGCGCCGATGCCCAAGGGTGCACCGCTGAGCGAGAGCTCCGGGATCTCATCCGGAATGCCGCCCTTGGCGCGATTGTTGAAGTCGGCCTCGGCCGCATCGGCCGCAGCGCCACCATGGAAGCGAGACGTGATCTCCTTGGCCAGCAGCACCTTGGCATCCTTGGGGTTGCGCCCGCCTTGGACCTCGTTCTTCAGCGCCGCGATCTCGCTCTCGGCACGGAAGGACAGCAGGGTGAACCAGTTCCACATCAGTTCGTCGCTGATGGACAGCACCTTGGCGAACATGGTGTTCGCCGGCTCCGTGATGCCGATGTAGTTGTTCTTGGACTTGGACATCTTGTCCACGCCATCCAGGCCCACGAGCAGGGGCATGGTCAGGATGCACTGGGCCTCCTGGCCGTATTCCTGCTGAAGGTGGCGGCCCATCAGCAGATTGAACTTCTGGTCCGTGCCGCCGAGTTCCAGGTCGCTCTTGAGCGCCACCGAGTCATAGCCCTGCATCAGCGGGTAAAGGAACTCGTGGACGGAGATCGGCGTCTGCGCGGCAAAGCGCTTGCTGAAGTCGTCGCGCTCCATCATGCGGGCGACGGTGTACTTGGCGGCCAGCTGGATCATGCCGCGCGCGCCCAGCGGATCGCTCCATTCGCTGTTGTAGCGGACCTCGGCCCGGCCCACATCCAGCACGAGCCCGATCTGGTCGAAGTAGGTCTTGGCATTGGCCTCGATCTCCTCGCGCGTCAGCGGCGGGCGTGTGCTGTTGCGCCCGGAGGGGTCGCCGATCATGGTCGTGAAGTCGCCAATCAGGGGGATCACGGTGTGACCCAGGTCCTGGAGCTGGCGCAGCTTGTTCAGCACAACGGTGTGCCCGAGGTGCAGGTCGGCGGCGGTCGGGTCCATGCCGAACTTGATGCGCAGGGGCTGGCCGGTGGCCTCCGAGCGCGCGAGCTTCTTCGCCCAGTCGGCCTCGGGCAGCAATTCCTCGACGCCGCGGCGGCTCACCGCCAGGGCCTCGCGGACGCGGTCGGTGATGGGATGGGCGGGGACGGCGGTCTGGGCTTCGGACATGTTCTTTGACGTAACAGTTGGGGCGCCCCTATGGATCCCACATGGGTCGATATGGGGTTAGCGCGGGCTGGGTCGCCCTGCCCCGCCGCTATACTCATCGCAGCTATTGGGTTCGCCCTCCTCACTTCTGGGGACGAAGGGCGGATTCTAGTGGAGCCGAGGCTCCATCGCGCCATTGCGAAGATGGCGCCAGAACCCCACATTTGGACCCCGCATCGCGTGAATAAGTGGATTCTTGACGCTAAAAAAGCCTTGCTGAGTGCGGAAGCCTTTTGTGCTCGTCATCCCAAGGCGTTGACGGGCACCCTGCTGGGGCTCATCGGCAGCTTCGGTGTCACGGCTTTCGGCGTGGCGCCCATGGCCCCGGACGCCAGCCAACTGACCCAGCACCTGGTCACGGAAACCGTGCAGACCGAGAACCTGGACGGACAGCTCACAGCCCTGGCCGAGTTCGAGATCGGTCTTTCGCGGGCCGACCTGACACGCTCCAGCGACACGGCCGACTCCCTGCTCAAGCGCATGGGAGCCTACGATCCAGCCGCCGCCCGCTTCCTGCGCAACGACCCTCTGGCCAAGCAGATCCTCGCCGGCGCACCCGGCAAGATGGTGATGGTGACGGCCAACACGGATGGTGAACTCCAGTCCATGGTCGTGCGCTACCCGGCCGCTCGGCCCGAAGACCAGGCCAGCCTGTTCACCCGGCTTTCCATCAGCCGCGATGCCAACGGCTTCCACGCCAAGACCGAGCAGGCCGCGCTTCAGTCCGAGGTTCGGCTGGCCAGCGGCGAGATCCGCAGCTCCTTGTTCGCCGCCACTGACGAAGCGCGCGTGCCGGACCTCGTCGCGCAGCAGATGACCGAAATGTTCGCGGGGGACATCGACTTTCACCGCGAACTACGCAAGGGCGACCGTTTCTCGCTGGTCTACGAGGCCCGCACCGCCGACGGCGAGCCCGTGACCTGGGACGGCGTGGCCAGCCAAGTGCTGGCCGCGGAATTCGTCAACAACGGGCGCAGCTACCAGGCCGCCTGGTTCGTGGACCGCACAACGGGCAAGGGCGGTTACTACGGCTTCGACGGCCAAAGCAAGCACCACGCCTTCCTGGCGAGCCCCCTGGCCTTCTCGCGCGTGACCTCAGGGTTCGCCATGCGCTTTCACCCAATCTTGCAGACCTGGAAGCAGCACCTGGGCGTGGACTACGGCGCCCCGCAAGGCACCGCCGTTCGCAATGTCGGCGATGGCGTGGTCACCATGGCCGGCTGGCAGAACGGCTTCGGCAATGTCGTGCAGATCCAGCACAACGGCGGCCGCTCCACGGTCTACGCACACCTGAGCCGCATCGACGTGAAAAAGGGGCAGAAGGTCAACCAGGGCCAGCAGCTGGGTGCCGTCGGCATGACGGGCTGGGCCACGGGGCCGCATCTGCACTTCGAGTTCAAGGTGAACGGCGTTCAAAAGGACCCGCTCGCCATCGCCCGCTCCTCCGAGACCGTGCCGCTGCCGCCCTATGCGCGCGCGCAGTTCCAGCAATCCGTGGCCGCCCTCAGGGCGCCGCTGAGCGCGGCCGCCTCGCTCGAAGTCGGCAGCACCAGCGCCGACTGAAGCCAGTGCGCGAGGAGCTGTTCATCGGCCTGATGTCGGGCACTTCGATGGATGGCGTCGACGCTGTCCTGGCGCGATTTTCAGGCAACGACGTCGAGGTCCTTGCCTACTGCCACGGCCCCTTCGACTCAGCCCTGCGGGCCGAGCTTTTTGCGCTCAACAAGCCCGAGGGGCCGAACGAATTGCACCGTGCAGCCCTGGCCGCCAACGGCGTCAGCCGTGCCTATGCCGAAGTCACGCGACGGGTGCTGGCACAGCTAGGCGTCCCAGCCAGCGAAATCTGCGCCCTCGGCGCCCATGGCCAGACCGTGCGGCACCGTCCGGGCGAATTCGACGCCACGGGCTACACGCTGCAGCTGCTCAACCCCGCCCTGCTGGCCGAGCTCACACGAATCGACGTCGTGGCCGATCTGCGCAGCCGCGACGTGGCCGCCGGCGGCCAGGGAGCGCCGCTGGTGCCCGCCTTTCATCAGGCCGTGTTCGCGCAGGCCGGTCGGGAGATCGCCGTGCTCAACGTGGGCGGCATCAGCAATGTGAGTCTGCTGGGCGCCGACGGCCGCTCGTCCGGCTTTGATTGCGGACCAGGCAACTGCCTGATGGACCTCTGGGCGAACGAGCACCTGGGCAAGCCCTACGACGCAGCCGGCGCCTGGGCCGCAAGCGGCGCTGTCATCGAGCCCTTGCTGAAACAGTTGCTGTCCGAACCCTATTTTTCGCTACCGCCACCGCGCAGCACCGGGCGCGACCTCTTCAACCGCGCCTGGCTGACGCGCTACTTGAGCGGCACCGAAAAACCCGTGGATGTGCAAGCCACGTTGCTGGAGCTCACGGCCCGCACTGTCGTGGACAGCCTTCCGGCCGAGCCACAGGAGCTGCTCGTCTGCGGCGGCGGCGCCTTGAACGACGCGCTGATGGCGCGGCTGCGCGCACTCCTGCCCTCCACCGCCGTCATGCCCACCGACGTCCGCGGCCTACCAGCCATGCAGGTGGAGGCGGCGGCCTTCGCCTGGCTGGCCATGCGTTTCATGCGCCGCCTGCCCGGCAATCTGCCCAGCGCCACAGGCGCCACCGGATCTCGCCTACTGGGCGGGCTCTACCCTGCATGAATCCCTTGTCCGCAGCACTGCAGCCTCCGGCCTAAATTTGGCGGTGCAGGCGAACCAAGCTGTGGATTGCGTCTGCATCCCAACCACACGAGGAAGCCCAGACCTTGGCCAGGAAAGCTAGCACTGGCGTGGGCTGGCGGCCGGATAAAGAGGGCCTACTTTGAGTAGTGGTGGCATCGAACTCGTCTGGGGCCCAGCGCGCCAGATGCCGACATAAGGTCTCAATGTGGGGGCTTCGCAAGGAACCTTGACTTCCTCATAAGGAAATATAGTTCCTCATAGGGAACTTGACTTCCTTCGGTCGGTGCTCTACCCTGCATGACACCATGCAGCCTTCGTCCCGACAGAGCTTTGCGCGCTTTCCGCTGACCCACTTGCTCGCAAGTGGCGGGCACGTCCGCGTGCTGCGCGCGCTTGTCAGCCACGGTGGCGCGCAGAGCGCTACGCAGTTGGCTGCTGACTGCGCCATGACAGCGCGCGGCGTTCGCAACACGCTCGATGCCCTGGCAGCGCAAGGGGCCGTCAAGGTGCTGGGCCCGGCTGGAGCTAGGCTATTTGCGCCGGCATTCGACCGACCGTTAGTGGCCGCGCTGGCCCAGCTTTTCGAAGCCGAACGCCAGCACTGGCAGTGGCTGGAGGACCAACTGCGCGACGGGTTGGCGGCTGAAAAACAAGTTCGCTCAGCATGGTTGTACGGCAGCGTTGCGCGAGGCTCTGACGAGCCTCGCAGCGACATGGACGTCGCGCTCGTGCTTGCTGATGACAGTGCCGATACCAGCCGCAAGGTGCGTGACACATTGCAGATACTGGGAGACAGGCTGGGTGTGCACATCTCCCCGGTAGCCCTCACGCCCTCGGAACTGGCCAAACTCCCCACCACTGACCGTTGGTGGTCGGAAGTGCGCCGCGACGCGAAAGTGCTCAAAGGGGTCGCGCCGGAGAAAGAAGCCTCCCGGTGCGCCAAGGCGGCGCAGCTCACATGACAGGCAAGAGTCCACGGAAGAGGGTCGACGCGCTGTATTGGCAAGGTCGCTTGCGCGCTGCGCAAGCGTACCTCGAGGCCGCACAGCAGGCGCATCTGCTCGCGGAAGTGGGCCAGAACCACAACCCCGTTATTAGCCAAGTTGTGTTGTCGGCAATCGCGTTTGGCGACAGCCTAACGGCAAAACGTGCGCAGGTCGTTAACCAGCAGGACCATGCCCAAGCGCCACGCCTTTTGCGCGACGTGCTCGGCAACCTGTTGCCCGATGGCCAGGAGCGTCGTTACCGACGCATCCTGAGTTTCAAGGACGAAGTGCAGTACGGCACTCGTCAGGCTACGCGGGATGATGCCGGCCGGCTGCTCGAGGACCTCGAAGAATTCGTTCGATGGGCGCGAGACATGCTATGAGTGCGGGGGGCGGCTGAGCACCCTAGGTTGCGGTATTACAAACCTTGGGCCATTTGCGTAGTAAGACCCCACCCAATGAAAACGGCCGCCCGAAGGCGGCCATTTACCTGTCGCAAGAAAGAACCGATCAGACCGAGAAGCTCGACCCGCAACCGCAAGTCGTCGTGGCATTCGGGTTCTTGATCACGAACTGCGCGCCCTGAAGATCTTCCTTGTAGTCGATCTCGGCACCCATCAAGTACTGCAGGCTCATGGCGTCAATCAGGAGCGTCACGCCGTTCTTGCTCATCTGCGTGTCGTCTTCGTTGACGGCCTCGTCGAAGGTGAAGCCGTATTGGAAGCCCGAGCAACCGCCGCCCTGCACGAAGACGCGCAGCTTCAGATCCGGGTTGCCTTCCTCGGCCACCAGATCGGCCACCTTGGCCGCAGCGCTGTCGGTAAAGACCAGCGGTGCGGGCATGTCATCGGCGCCAGCCAGGGGAGTGTCGAGAACTGCGCTCATGGGAAATCCTTGTGTCGAATCCAGGGACGATTGTCCAACAAATGAAAAGGCCGCAACGAGTGCGGCCTTTCTTCTCCGAAGAGAGCAGTCGATCAGCGCTTGCTGAACTGCTTGCGGCGACGCGCGCCGTGCAGACCGACCTTCTTACGCTCGACTTCACGCGCATCGCGCGTGACGAAGCCGGCGCGGCTCAGTTCGGGCTTGAGGTTGGCGTCCCAGTCGATCAGGGCGCGGGTCACACCGAGGCGCACGGCACCGGCCTGACCGGATTCGCCGCCACCGTGGACGTTGACCTTGATGTCGAAGGTTTCACCGTTGTTCGTCAGCAGCAGGGGCTGGCGCACGACCATGATCGACGTCTGGCGGCCGAAGTACTGCTCGACCGTCTTGCCGTTGATGATGATTTGGCCCGAGCCCTTCTTGATGAAGACGCGAGCGACCGACGACTTGCGGCGGCCGGTTCCGTAGTTCCAGTTTCCGATCATCGTCGTTCCTTAGATTTCCAGAGCCTTGGGCTGCTGAGCGGCATGCGGGTGCGTGGCACCGGCGTAAACCTTCAGCTTCTTCACCATGGCGTAGCCGAGCGGGCCCTTGGGCAGCATGCCCTTGACGGCCTTCTCCAGGGCGCGCCCCGGATGCTTGGCTTGCATGTCCTTGAACTTCGTGGCGTAGATGCCGCCGGGGAAGCCCGAGTGACGGTAGTACACCTTGTCGGTGGCCTTGTTGCCCGTGACACGCAGCTTGTCCGCGTTGATGATGACGATGAAGTCACCGGTATCGACGTGAGGCGTGTAAATGGCCTTGTGCTTGCCGCGCAAACGGAGTGCCACTTCGCTGGCAACACGTCCGAGCACCTTGTCGGTGGCGTCAATCACAAACCACTCGTGCGTCACTTCGGCCGGCTTGGCGCTGAAGGTCTTCATGAGTT
>Ga0213872_10000066_pt1 | contig 93052 bp, 81 predicted proteins | sample VelepicomBERX_R2_FD_160071 | JGI IMG/M metagenome (GOLD analysis project Ga0213872, IMG submission 160071) | Rhizosphere microbial communities from Vellozia epidendroides in rupestrian grasslands, the National Park of Serra do Cipo, Brazil - RX_R2 | ecosystem: Host-associated > Plants > Roots >... | reverse complement strand
TGCCCCTCGGTCATGACCTGGGCGGCCATCCCGCTGCTGCAGCGCGAGCCGCAACTCTGGGCCGAACTCGGCGAGAAGCTGATGAGCCGCGAGTACGACGCCCGCGACGTTCCGATCGCGAAGAAGTGCTCCATCTACATTGGCATGGGCATGACGGAGAAGCAGGGCGGCTCAGACGTGCGTGCCAACACCACCACGGCCACGCCCGTGGGCGCAGGCGGCCGCGGCCGGCCGTATCTGATCCGCGGCCACAAGTGGTTCTTCTCGGCCCCCATGTGCGACGCTCACCTCGTGGTGGCACAGATCGCCGGCGTGGGCCCCTCCTGTTTCTTCGTGCCGCGCTGGCGGCCGGACGGCAGCAAGAACCCCGTGCTGATCCAGCGCCTCAAGGACAAGCTCGGCAACCAGAGCAACTCCAGCAGCGAGGTGGAGTTCGACGACGCGCTGGGCTTCCTGATGGGCGAGGAGGGCCGCGGCATTCCCACCATCATCGAGATGGCCAATTACACGCGCCTGGCCTGTGTGGTGGGCAGCGCCGCCTTCATCCGCCAGGGCCTGGTGCAGGCGCTGGCCTATGCGCGCCAGCGCAAGGCCTTCGGCCGCGCGCTCGCAGAACAGCCCTTGATGCGCTCCGTGCTGGCCGACATGGTTGTGGAGAGCGAGGCGGCGCTCGTGCTCTCACTGCGCCTCTCGCAGGCCTTCGAGCATGGGGACGAGCCGGCCGAGCGGCTGTGGAAGCGCGTCATCACGCCAGCGGCCAAGTTCTGGATCTGCAAGCGTGCCGTCGAACTCTCGGGCGAGGCCATGGAAGTCTTCGGCGGCAACGGATATGTGGAGACGGGGCCGATGGCGCGCCTGTACCGCGAGACGCCGGTCCACTCGATCTGGGAAGGCTCGGGCAACGTGATGTGCCTGGATGTGATGCGTGCCTTTGCGCGCGAGCCCGAGGGGGTGTTTGCGCTGCTCGCAGAGCTCGGCGAAGCAGCCGGTGGCGACAAGCTCGTTTCGGCCCGGATCGAGCGGCTGCGCGCGCTGCTGGGCGGCGCGCCGGATCTGCTGGAGGCGCGCGGACGTCAGGTCGCCCAAGACCTCGTGCTCGTGACGCAGGCGGCCCTGCTGCGCCGCCAGGCGCCGGCGTTCGTGGCCGATGCCTTCATGGCCACGCGCCTTGGCAATCAGGGCTGGGGTGCCGTGGTCGGCGTCATCGATCCTGGCTCCATCGACGTGCAGGCGCTGCTGGAGCGGGCACTGCCCGATGACGCCTAGGCGAACAGGCTGGCCCCCACCCTCGCGGCGCGCTGGTGGAGGAAGGCCCGCGCCAGGCTCGATTCCGGCTTGACGCGAAGCGCGATGTACAACTCCTTGCGCCGCTCCGCGATCTGCTCGCGCAGCTTGAAGGCCATGAAGCTCATGGGGTCGAGCCCGCGGCTCTCAGCCTGGCTGACCGATTGCCAGAGCTTGCACATGCCCTGGCCGTCGAGGGCGCTCCTGTAGCTGTTGACCAGGCGCAGCCGGGCCTGGACGCGCTCCTCGCAATGCGCAAGCCAGTTGCACAGGGCCTGGATATTGCCCCCGGTGACCTTGGCGGGGTCCTCACCGGCCTCCAGCAGGATGGCTTCCAGGGCCTGGCGGTCGTGGGCGGCAAACGCTGCGTTCACGGCCATCATTCGCTGCTCGCGCTCGTCGCGCTCCGCATCGGCGCCAGCACGGTCGGGGTGTGCGCGCATCGCGGCGCGGCGGTAGAGCATCTTCAGCGTGGGCGGCGCCCATTGACTGATGTCGGCGCCCTGCGGCACGGGCGGCAGAGTATCGGCCGACGGCAAGCCTTCGACGCGCACCATCTGGGTCAGCTGAGGCATCTGTGTCTGGAGCTGGCCGCCTATGGGGGCTGCGGGGGGCTCGGGCAGGCGCAGCTCGATGCCGCGCAGGCGCAGGGTCTTGATCAGCGCGTGCGTGGTCGTCCTGAGCTGGGAGTCGAGATAGCCGAGCTCCTTGTACAAGGGCCCGAACATCGCCTGGTAGCGCTCGGCGAAGGCCTGGACCGCCAGGCGCCGCGCGTTGAACTCCTGCTCCTGCTGCGCGAGGTAGCGGCGCATGTCCAGCAGCCCCGCGTGGCGGCGTTCGAGCTCGCGCCGGCTGATGACGGGGTTTTGGGTGTACATGGAACCGATTCTGACCATTCCGTGGCGAAGTCAAAGCGCAATCAACCCATCGACTCAGGGGTGTTTCAGGGGCAGTTTTCAGTCGAGGGTCAGCCGATAGCGCCGGAGCGCCACCGCGCCGGCCACGAGCAGGAAGATCAGCATAGGCCAGACCTCGGGCCACAGCGTGGCGGCGTCGTTGCCCTTGAGCAAGATGCCGCGCACGATGCGCAGGAAGTGCGTCAGCGGCAGCGCCTCACCCAGGCGCTGCGCCCAGTCGGGCATGCCGCGGAAAGGGAACATGAAGCCCGACAGCAGCATCGAGGGCAGGAAGAAGAAAAAGGTCATCTGCATCGCCTGCAGCTGGTTCTTCGCGAGCGTGGAAAAGGTGAAGCCCACGCCCAGGTTGGCGAGCATGAAAATCCCGATGAGCCCGAGCAGCAGGGGCAGGCTGCCGAGCATGGGCACCTCGAACAGCACCCAGGCCGCGCTCATGATGACGCCGAGCTGGATGTAGCCGATCAGCACATAGGGCAGGATCTTGCCGACCATGACCTCGAAGGGCCGCACCGGCGTGGCCAGCAAGTTCTCCATCGTGCCGCGCTCGCGCTCGCGGGTCATGGCCAGCGAGGTGAGCATCACCATGGTCATGGTCAGGATGGTGCCGATCAGGCCGGGCACGATGTTGTAGCGCGTGAGGCCTTCCGGGTTGTAGCGGCGCTGCAGGCGCAACTCGAAGGGTGGATCCCCGGGGCGCAGTTGGGCGAGCGGGCCGGTGAGCTCGCGCTTGAGTCCGGCCACGCCCAGCTGCGCCAGGGCCGCCAGCGCATTGCCGGCCGCGGAAGGGTCGGTGGCGTCGGCGGCCACGAGCAGGACCGGCTTCTCACCGCGCACGAGGCGGCGCTTGAAGTCGCCGGGGATCACGACGATGAACTGGATCTCGCCGCGCGCGAGCATCAGATCGGCCTCGGACTCGCTGATGCCGCTGGCGTCCAGGCGGAAATAGCCGCTGTTCTGCATGGCGGCGACGAGGCTGCGGCCCACGTCGCTTTGGTCCTGGGCGACCACGGCCGTGGGCAGGCCCTTGGGGTCCATGTTGATGGCGTAGCCGAACAGCACCAGCTGCATGATGGGCACGCCCACCGCCATGGCGAAGGTCATCTTGTCGCGCAGCATCTGCTGCAGCTCCTTGATGAAGATGGCGGCCATGCGGGCCCAGCTCATGCGTTGGCTCCCGCAAAGTTGTCGTGGGCGCGGGCGATGAGGCTGACGCAGGCGTCTTCGAGATTGCCCTCGGTGATGCCGGCGGCCTCGAGTACCGCCTGCTGCGAGCCTTGCGCCAGCACCTCGCCGTAGGCGATGAAGACGAGCTCGTCGCAGCGCTCGGCTTCGTCCATGTAGTGCGTGGCCACGAGCACGGTGATGCCGGCCGCGGCGAGCGTGCGCAGCTGGGCCCAGAACTCGCGCCGCGCCTGCGGATCGACGCCCGCCGTGGGCTCGTCGAGCAAGAGCAGCTGCGGATCGTGCAGCAAGCAAGCGGCCAGAGCCAGGCGCTGCTTCCAGCCGCCCGAAAGACTGCCGGCCAGCTGTTCCTGGCGGCTCGCAAGCCCCAGCTGCTCGAGCGCCTCATCCACGCGCCGCTTGCGGTCGGCCAGCTGGAACAGGCGCGCCACGAAGTCGAGGTTCTGGCGGATGCTCAGGTCCTCGTAGTAGCCGAACTTCTGCGTCATGTAGCCGACCTGGCGCTTGAGCGCGCGCTGCTGGCGGCGAAAGTCCAGGCCCAGGCAGCGGCCCTCGCCGGCGTCGGGCGTGAGCAGGCCGCAGAGCATGCGCATGGTCGTGGTCTTGCCGCTGCCGTTGGGGCCGAGGAAGCCGACGATGCGGCCCTTGGCGACCTGCAGAGTGACGTCCTTGACCACCCTGCGCCCGTCAAAAGACTTGCACAGCCCCTGTACGTCAATCGCGAAGTCACTCATGGGCTCACGTCGAGCGGCTGGCCCGGATGCAGGCGAGGCGCATCCTCGGCCTTGTCTGGCCGCGCCTCGACCATGAAGACGAGCTTGTTGCGCTGCTGGTTGGAGTAGATGACGGGCGGCGTGTACTCGGCTTGCGGTGCGATGTAGCTGACCCTGGCGGTGATGACGCCGCCACAGCCGTCACAGCTCAGGTGCACGGGCTGGCCGAGCTTGAGGCCGCCGACCTGCGTCTCGGGCACGAAGAAGCGCGCCTTGCGATTGGCCGGCGGCAGCAGGGCCAGCACGGGTTGGCCGGCCATCACCCATTCGCCGGGCCGGTAGAACACATCGGTGACCAGGCCCGCTGCGGGCGCTGACTGGGCCGTCTCCCGCAAGCTCCAGTCGGTCTGGGCTCGGCCGCTCTGCGCGGCGGCGGCCAGCGCGCGGGCGGCCGTGCGTTCGTCCTCGCGCGCCGGGAGTCGGGCGGTCTTCAGCGCTGCCTCCAGCTCGGCCACGCGCTCGCGGGCCGTGCGCGCCTGGAGCACGGCATCGTCGACCTGGGCCTGGGCGATGAAGCCCTGGGTCAGCAGTTGCTGGCGGCGCCGGAGCTCGGACTCGGCAAGCTGGGCCTGGGTGCGCGCCTGGCTCAGCTGGGCCTCGTAGATGGCCAGCTCCTCGAGTCGGCGGCCCTTGTCGGTGTCGCTGGCCTGGGCCTGGGCGCTTTGCGCGCGGGCCGCGGCCTCGGCATCGGCGGCGCGTTGCAGGCTGGCATCGAGCGCGAACAGCGGCGCGCCCCGCTCGGTGCTCTGACCCGCTTGCACAGCCAGGGAGCTCAATCGTCCGGCCACCGGCGCGGCCACGTAAAGCGTCTCGCCCTCCGCGTAGCCGCTCCAGGCCGGTGGGGCCTGCCGGTCGCAGGCCGACAGCAGGACAACGGTGGACAGCAGGACGACGGTGGACAGCAGCAGCACTCGGGTCTTCATCTTTGCGCAGGCGGGCCGATGGGGACTCCAGTATCTTCGCAGTGCACGCATAGAATGCCGAGCATCGCGCCGATTTGCTCCGAATTGCGGGCGCGTTAGAAATGCCGCTAAAGAGGATGCCTCGACCGGTATCCGCCAAGCGGTGCCGGTTTTGTTTTTGAAGAGGTGGGTTCATGGCCGAACTTGGACATGTCAGACCGCAGACGATGACGTTCGACGAGCCGCTGCCCTTGCGCAGCGGCAACCGCCTGGGGCCCTACGAGCTCAAGGTCGAGACCTACGGGCAGCTCAACGCCGCCAAGTCCAACGCCGTCCTCGTCTGCCACGCGCTCAACGCCAGCCATCACGTGGCCGGCACCTACGAGGGCGTGGACAAGAGCGAGGGCTGGTGGGACAACTTGATCGGGCCGGGCAAGCCGCTGGACACCGACAAGTTCTTCGTGATCGGCGTCAATAACCCAGGTTCGTGCTTCGGCTCGACCGGGCCCATGCATGCCAACCCGGCCACCGGCCAGGTCTACGGTGCCGACTTCCCCGTCGTGACCGTGCAGGATTGGGTGGATGCGCAATCGCGCGTGGTCGAGCGGCTGGGCATCACCCAGCTGGCCGGCGTGCTCGGTGGCTCGCTCGGCGGCATGCAGGCGCTGGATTGGTCGCTGCGCTATCCCGAGCGGCTGCGCCACTGCCTGGCCATCGCCACGGCGCCGAACCTCTCGGCCCAGAACATCGCCTTCAACGAGGTGGCGCGCCGCGCCATCATCACCGACCCCGATTTCCACGAGGGCCACTTCTACCGCCACGGCGTGATCCCCAAGCGCGGCCTGCGGGTGGCGCGCATGATCGGCCACATCACATATCTCAGCGACGACGTGATGGAGGAGAAGTTCGGCCGCCAGATGCGCGCCGCCGAGCTGGGCTATTCGACCCAGGACATCGAGTTCCAGATCGAGAGCTATCTGCGCTACCAGGGCGACAAGTTCAGCGAGTACTTCGACGCCAACACGTACCTGCTGATCACGCGGGCGCTGGACTATTTCGATCCGGCGCGCGAGCACGGCGGCGACCTGTCGCGCACCTTTGCCGCCGCCCGCTGCAAGTTTTTGATCGCCAGCTTCACGACCGACTGGCGCTTCTCGCCGACCCGCTCGCGCGAGATCGTCAAGGCGCTGGTGGACAACCGGCGCGAGGTGTCCTATGCGGAGATCGATGCGCCCCACGGGCACGACGCCTTCTTGCTCGACGACCCGCGCTATCACGGCGTGCTTCGGGCCTACTTCGAGCGCATGAGCCAGGAGTTCGCGGCATGAGCGCGCCCGGAGTGATGGAGACAATTGCGGCGCTGGTTCCCGAGGGCTCGCGCGTGCTGGACCTCGGCTGCGGCACCGGCGAGCTGCTCGCCTACCTGCAAGAGAAGCGCGGTTGCACGGGCTACGGCGTGGAGTTGTCGGACGCGAACCTGCTCGCCTGCGTGAAGCGGGGCGTGAGCGCCATTCAGCTCAATCTGGAGGACGGGCTGGCCATGTTCGCCGACCAGAGCTTTGACGTCGTGCTGCAGCTGGAGACGCTCCAGCACCTGCGCAACACCGAGGCCATGCTGCGCGAGACGGCGCGCGTGGGACGCATCGGCATCGTGAGCTTCCCCAACTTTGCGCACTGGCCCAACCGGCTGCAGGTCATGATGGGGCGCATGCCCGTCACGCGCGTGCTGCCCTACGAGTGGTACGACACGCCGAACATCCGCGTGGGCACCTACGCTGACTTCGAGGTCCTGGCGCGCAAGAACGCCTTGCGCATCCTCGACAGCTTTGGCATCCAGGACGGTCGCGAGGTTCGCCGCTTCCCCAATTTGCTCTCCAGCATGGCGGTGTTCAAATTCGACCGCGGCTGAACCGCGCACAAGGAGACACACATGATCGGCTACACCACCCTCGGCACCAACGACTTGCCGCGCGCCGCGGCCTTCTACGATGAGCTGTTTGCCGTCATCGGCGTCAAGCGCATCATGGACTTTGGTCGCGGCTACGCCTGGGGCACGGGCATGGACAAGCCCGGCTTCGGCGTCATGAAGCCCTACAACGAGCAGCCCGCGACCGTCGGCAACGGCGTGATGGTGGCCCTGGTCGTGGACAGCAAGGACAAGGTCGACGCCCTGCACGCCAAGGCCACGGCCCTGGGCGGCAGGTGCGAAGGCCCCCCGGGCCCGCGCGGCGAAGGTTTCTACGCGGCCTACTTCCGCGACCTCGACGGCAACAAGCTCAACGCCTTCTACATGGGCTGATACCTGATGCCATTCATCGGACTGCTCCACATCGTCATCGCCATCTTCTTCGCGGTCCATGCCGTTCGCACGGGCCGCCAGATGTACTGGCTCTTCATCCTGTTGGCCTTCCCGCTGCTGGGCAGCCTGGTCTACCTCTTCGCTGAGTTTTTGCCCGAGCAGCGCAACAGCCGCCTGGTGCGCAAGACCGGCGCGGCCTTCAAGGCCATCGTTGATCCGGGGCGCGAGCTGCGCGAGGCCGAGGCGGCGCTGGAGCAGACACCTTCGATGGGCAACCGGCTGCGCCTGGCCCAGGCCCTGCTGGGGGCGGGGCGCGCGGGTGACGCGCTGCCGCATTTCGAGGCCTGCGCCCAAGGCTTTTTCGCCAAGGATCCTGAGGCTTTGCAAGGCCTGGCCCGCGCCCAACTGGCCGTGGGTCGCAAGGACGAAGCCTTCGCCACCCTGAACCGGCTGCTGGAAGCGGCGCCCGAGCGCCAGACCGGCGAGCTGGCCCTGCTGTATGCGCAGGTGACGGCGCAGGCCGCTCCCTTGCAGGCCGAGGCGGCCTTCCGGATCGCGCTGGAGCGTCACAGCGGCATGGCCACGAACAGCGCCTGGGGGCAATGGCTGGCGGCGCAAGGCAGGAAGGACGAGGCGCGGGCCGTGCTCGAGCTGGTGCTCAAGGACGCCCGGCTGGGCAGCGCCCACGCGCGCGGGCTCCATCGAGAGGAGATTGCTGCCGCGCAAGCCGCCCTGAGAGCGCTCGCCTGAGCACCGCGAGCTTCTTGGGGATATTCACCAGCCGGTGCAATCCCCAAGCTTCCCGCAAGGGCCGGTCCCTACACTGCCGGCCATGGAAAATCTGAGCACCCTCGACAAGCTGCCCTTGCATTGCCGCCAGTGGCGGCACCTGGGCGACCGGCCGGCCAAGGGCACGGTGCTGATCGTGCACGGCCTGGGCGAACACATCGGCCGCTACGAGCAAGTGGCGCAGCGCTTGAATGCCTGGGGCTGGAACGTCGTAGGCTTCGACCAGCGCGGCCATGGCGCCTCAGGGGGCACGCGCGGCGACATCGCGCAGAAGGAATCTCTGCTCTGCGACCTGGCCATCGTCATCGACGGCCTTCGCGCCGAGCGTGGCCTCAACACAGGCCGGCTGTTGATGCTGGGCCACAGCCTAGGCGGCTTGATTGCCGCTCGCTTCGTGGCCGGCGGCCTGATGGCGAATACGGCCGGCGCCCTGCCCGAATGGTTCCGCCCGGTGGACGGGTTGATCCTGTCTTCACCGGCGCTGGATCCGGGCCTCTCGGCCTGGCAGCGCTTGCAGCTCTGGCTGGGCATCCGCCTGGCGCCCCATCTCGGAGCGGTCAATGGGCTCAAGCCGGCCTGGATCTCGCGCGATCCCGAGGTCGTTCGTGCCTATGTGCAAGACCCGCTTGTGCACAAGCGGGTCACGCCCATGCTCGCAAACTTCGTCGTCGAAGCCAGCGAACTCGTGCGCCAACACGCCGCGGACTGGGTCGTGCCCACCCTGCTGCTTTGGGCCGGCTCGGACCGCTGTGTTTCTCCAGCGGGCAGCGCCGAGTTCGCATCCTCCGCGCCTGCCGAGGTGCTTCGGTCTCACTGCTTCGAGCGCTTGTTCCACGAGATCTTCAATGAGCCGGAAAAGGAGCAGGTCTTCGCCCGGCTACAGGCCTGGCTGGACGACAAGTTTTAAGATGCAAGGCTTCTCCACGCGTTGGACGGAGCCGAACATGAATGCCCGCGACCCTTCGCTGCCGCTGCAGCGCGATCAAACCACTGCCCTGGGCGAATTCGCCGCCCGCATCTGGGACGAGGAAATCGTCCCCGCCCTGACCGACTACATCGCCATCCCGGCTAAGAGCCCTATGTTCGACGCGGACTGGGCGGCCAACGGCCACATCGAAAAAGTGCTGCGCGATGCCGCTGCCTGGGTCGAGAGCAAGAAAGTGGCCGGCCTGACGCTTGAAGTCGTTCGCATCCCTGGCCGCACGCCGGTGATCTTCTTCGAGGTGCCGGCCACCAAGGCCGGCAGCGAGGACACCATCGTCCTGTACGGCCATCTGGACAAGCAGCCCGAGTTCAGCGGCTGGCGCAACGACCTCGGCCCCTGGACGCCCAAATACGAGAACGGCCTGCTGTACGGTCGCGGCGGCGCGGACGACGGCTACGCCGTCTACGCCTCGCTGACGGCCATCATGGCCCTGGACCAGCAGGGCATCCCGCGCCCGCGCTGCGTCGGCATCATCGAGACCTGCGAGGAGTCGGGCTCCTTCGACCTGCCGGCCTATATCGAGCTGCTCAAGGAGCGCCTGGGCCAGGTGTCCCTGGTCGTCTGCCTGGATTCTGGCGCCGGCAACTACGACCAGCTGTGGCTGACCACGAGCCTGCGCGGCATGGTCAGCGGCGTGCTCAAGGTCGAGGTGCTGACCGAGGGCATTCACTCGGGCGACGCGTCCGGCCTGGTGCCTTCGAGCTTTCGCATCCTGCGCCAGGTGCTGGACCGGCTCGAAGACAGCAAGACCGGCCGCCTGCTGCCCGAGAGCTTTCACTGCGAGATCCCGGCCGCCCGCGTCGAGCAGGCGCGCGCCACGGCCGCCATCCTCAAGGACGAAGTCTGGAAGCGCATGCCCTGGGCCTGCGGCGCCGACGGCGGGCCGGTGCTGCCCACGACCACCGACCCCGTCGAGGGGCTGCTGGCCCGCACCTGGCGGCCCACGCTGAGCGTGGTCGGTGTCGATGGCTTCCCGGAACTCAAGAACGCTGGCAATGTGCTGCGCCCCTACACGGCCTTCAAGCTCTCGCTGCGCCTGCCGCCGGTGGTCGACGGCAATGAGGCCGCCCTCAGGCTCAAGGCCTTGCTGGAGGACAACGCGCCCTACAACGCCAAGGTCAGCTTCGTGCCCGATGGCCGTGCCGGTGCCTACGGCGCCACCGGCTGGAACACGCCCGATCTCTCGCCCTGGCTGTCCAAGGCGCTCAACGATGCCAGCGAGGCCCACTTCGGCCAGCCTGTGGGCTATATCGGCCAGGGCGGCACGATTCCCTTGATGAGCATGCTGCAGAAGGGCTTCCCCAAGGCGCAGATGGTGGTCTGCGGCGTGCTGGGCCCCAAGAGCAATGCCCACGGGCCGAACGAATTCCTGCATGTGCCCTACGGCAAGCGCCTCACGGCCGCCGTGGCGCAGATCATGGCCGCCCATCCCTGAGCGATGGACCAGCTGCGCGCCATGCGGACCTTCGTCCGCGTCATCGACGAGGGCAGCTTCGCGGGTGCGGCCCGGGCTCTGGACCTGGCGCCGGCCATCATCACGCGCTTGGTGGCGGACCTGGAGGAGCACCTGGGCGCGCGCTTGCTCAACCGCACGACGCGCCGCCTCGCGCTGACCGACATCGGCGAGGCCTATCTGGAGCGTGCGCGCCGCATCGTGGCCGAGGTGGACGAGGCCCAGGCCCTGGCCAGCGCCGCCACCAGCGAGCCGCGCGGGCAACTGCGCGTGCTGGTGCCGCCCTCGCTGGCCGTGCACCAGCTGGCCAAGCATCTGCCGCGCTTCCACGCCATGTACCCCAAGGTCACGATGGAGCTGCATTCGCCCGGGCCGGTGGAGGCTGTGGATGAGGCCTTCGACATCTCCATCCTCATGACGAGCAAGCCGCTTGACGGCGACTTCGTGGCACGCAGGCTGGCGCGCACCGAAGTGATCCTTTGCGCCGCGCCCGAGTACCTGACGCAACGCGGTCGACCCGCCCACCCCAGCGAGGTGGCCGGCCACGACGCGCTCGTGCCGCCGATCTCCAGCATCCAGCGCGGCTTCGACCTGCGCCGCGGCAAGGAGGTATTCACGGTGACCCCGGCGAAGACGGCCGTGCTGGCCACGCTGTCGCAGGACACCAATTACGCAGCCGCCCTGCACGGCCTGGGCATTGCGGGTCTGCCGTCCTTCATGATCGAGGATGCCCTGCTCGAGCACGGCCTGGAGCGCGTGCTACCGGCCTGGTACCTGCGCAGCATGACGATCTGGGCCGCCATGCCCACGCGCAAGTACGTGCCCGCACGCACGCGGGTGTTCATCGATTTCCTGATCGAGATCTTCGGCGGCGCGGACCGCGACCCCTGGCTGGCCGCCGCCGGCTGCGAGACCAGCATGGACCAGTGGCTGGGACGCAACGCCGCGAACGAGACGATCAGCGCAGGGTGAAGCCGGTTTCCATGAGACCGCCCTGGATCTCCTGCAGCAAGGCGGCGAGCGGCGACAGGGCCACATAGCGCGTCACCACCTTGACCGCATGGGCCATCAGCAAGTCTTGCGGGCCGGCCTGGCCGAGCAATGTGAGGTGCATCAGCAGGCCGGTCCAGTCGAACTGCTGCCAAAGCTCGCCGAAATCTTCGCCCAGCGGCAGGCCGACCTTGCGGGCAGCCTCCCACCAGCGGATGGCGGCGTCGAGCTCCACCTCCTCTTCATACGCTTGGTCCGGGCCGCGCAGCAGCAGAGCCAGGTCTTGGAGCACCGGACCCATGCGGCCGGCGCGCGTGGCGATCTGGGGCTGGGCCAGCGCATTGGCTACCAGCACCTTGACGCTGTGCTCCCACCAGCCCTGCTGTCGTGCGTCCCAGGCGCGGCCCTCGGCAAAGGCCTCGAGGTCGGCCCGCAGGGCAGCCGCATCGTGGGGCGGGAAACGATCGTCGTTCAGGTGCGCCTGCTGCCAGCTCAGGAGCTCGGCGAGGGCGGGGCGCAGGTCCGGGGGGGTAGGAGTGCTCATGGATAATGAATTCTAAGAACTACGAGCCCCGGCAGTCGCCTTCCGGGCCGCCCCTGTCGTGCCGCTTTCCCCCCGTCCCCTCCTGTCGCCACTCTGGCTAGCCGTCCTGTGCCTGAGCGCGCGTGCCCAGGGCGTAGGCGGCCCGGTGAACCTGGACAGCGAGCCGCTGAAGCTCAAGCCGGCGCGCCAGCTTGGGCTGGGCGTCAAGGCCGAAACGCAGCCCGCACTGCTGATCCAGGCGCAGCGCCTGGAGATCCAGCTCGATCAGACCGCCAAGGCCGAAGGCGATGTGGAGTTGCGCTACGGCGATCTGTTGACGCGCTCCGACCGGCTCGACTATGACCAGCCCAACGACCTGGCCCGCATACGCGGCAAGGTCAGCATCCGCCGCGCGGGCAATACCTTCTCCGGCCCGGAGGCCAGTGTCTATCTGAGCCGCTTCGAGGGCGAGTTCGTCAACCCGACCTACTTCTTTTCGGCCACGGGCGGTTCCGGCAAGGCACGAAGCATCCGCTTTTCCGATTCCAAGCACGTGAGCGCGGACGAGGGCACCTACAGCAGCTGCCCCGCCGTCGAGGGCCAGGAGCCGGACTGGCAACTCAAGGCCCAGCGCCTGACCATGGATTTCGAGAAGAGCGAGGGCGTGGCCTCCGGTGCCGTGCTGCGTTTTCTGGGCGTGCCCATCCTGGCTGCGCCGTCCCTTAGCTTCGCGCTCGACGGGCAGCGCAAATCGGGCTGGCTGCCGCCCACGATCGGTCTGGACAACCGCAGCGGCTTCGAGTTCGGCGTGCCCTACTACTGGAACATCGCGCCGCAGCGCGACGCCACCGTGACGCCGGTGCTGATGACCAAGCGCGGTGCGGCCCTGGACACCGAGTTCCGCTACCTGGAGCCCGGTCACTCCGGCACGCTGGGCCTGGACCTGCTGCCGCACGACCAGGTGGCTGACCGCTCTCGCTGGGAAGCCAGCCTCAAGCAGGACGGCAGCTTCGGCGACAACTGGCACTACACCGTGCGCGCCGAGCGCGTCTCCGACGACGACTACTGGAAGGACATGCCCCAGCGCCTGCAGAGCAAGACCCAGCGCCTGCTCGCCGGCGACGCACTCGTGGAGCGCCGCAAGGAGTTCGGCTGGGGCGAGTGGCAGAGCTATCTGCGCGTGCAGCAATGGCAGGCCCTGCAGGGCACGGACCCGACGGTGCAGTTCGCCGCGCCCTACCAGCGCACGCCCCAGATCGGCATGCGGCTGACCAGTTCGGCCGACGACGCCGTGCTCGACGGCTTCACGCCCTGGGGCCGCAAGGCGCGGCTGGAGGGAGCGCTGGAGGCCGAGTACAACCGCTTCGACCTTTCGCCCGACGCCTTGCCCAGCCAGACCCAGACCGGCCAGCGCGTGCACCTGCTGGGCCACATCAGCTTGCCCACGGGAGGCGCGGGCTGGTGGCTGATTCCGCGCGTCTCCGTCAACGCAGCCAGTTATGACCTCGATCAGCCGCTGGCCGACGGACGCACGCGCCTGGGCCGCACGATTCCCAGCTTCAGCCTGGACAACGGCTGGGTCTTCGAGCGCGACACGAGCCTGCTGGGCCAGTCGATGCGCCAGACCCTGGAGCCGCGCCTGCTGTACGTGCGCACGCCTTACCGCGCCCAGGATCAGGTGCCCAGTTTCGATTCGGCGCCGCGCGACTTCAACTTCGACTCGATCTACGCGGAGAACCAGTTCACCGGCATCGACCGCGTCAACGACGCCAACCAATTGACCTTTGGCGGGATCAGCCGCTGGATCCGGCCCGACTCGGGCGATGAGGTGCTGCGGCTGGGCGCCGTCCAGCAACTCGATTTCACGGCGCAGCGCATCACGACGGACGGCAGTCCGCCCAGCGGCCAGCGTTTTTCCGATCTGCTGCTGCTCAGCGCCGTTCATCTGAGCGAGTTCTGGTGGGCCGACGGCACCATGCAGTACGACACCAAGTCCAACCGCACGCAGCGATCGGTGCTGCGCGCGCGCTACTCGCCGGGCGACTTTCGCACCGTCAGCGTGGCCTACCGCCTGGCACGCGATCAATTGGAGCAGGCCGAAGTGGCCTGGCAATGGCCGCTCTTCGGCGGCAAGCGCAGCGGCGGCAGCAATGGCTGCAGCGGTGCGTGGTACAGCGCCGGCCGCGTCCAGTACAGCCTGCGGGACCGGCGCATCACGGATTCTGTGGCCAGCGTGGAGTACGACGCTGGTTGCTGGGTCATGCGCATGGGCGTGCAGCGCCAGTCCACCGGCTTCACGCAGACCAACACCCGCTTGATGCTGCAGCTCGAACTTGTGGGCCTGTCCCAGCTCGGTTCGAACGCCCTGCACATCTTGAAGGACAATATTCCCGGTTATCGGCCCCTGAGCTCCGAGCGCTCGACTTTCCCGTCCTCATCCAATGACTGATCTTCGTCGTCTAACGGTGCTTGCCGCCGCCCTGCTGATCGCCGGCCTGGCACAGGCGCAGCACGCTGAGCCCATCGTCTCGGCCACCAAATCCACGCTTCAGCCAGGGGACTTCATCGCCGCCGTGGTCAACCAGGACATTGTTGCCGCCAGCGAGGTCACGGCCCGCATGGAGCAGATTCGCCAGCAAGAGCGCGCCAAGAACCAGCCCGTGCCGCTGACCGAGGAGCTGCGCAAGCTGGCACTGGACGCCATGATCGACGATCGCGCCATGGTCACCTTCGCGCGCGAGAACGCCAACCGCGTGGACGAGGCCGAGTTGGACCGCGTGGTGGGCAACGTGGCGGCGCAGAACAAGGTCACGATGGCCGAGCTCGCCGAGCGGCTCAAGGCCGACGGAATGGACATGAAGCGCTTTCGGGAGAACCTGCGCGACCAGATCATGACCGAGCGCGTCCGGGACCATGAGGTCCAGGGCCGCATCCGCATCACCGACACCGAGATCGACGCCTGGCTGGACAAGCGCCGCGAGGCCCTGGCCAACGGCGGCCAGCTCAATATCCAGCAAATCCTCGTCACCGTGCCCGACAACGCACCCGATGCCGTGCTGGCCGAGCGCCGTGCGCGCGCCGAAGCGGCCCTCAAAGCCGTGCAGGCGGGCCAGGACTTCGCCGCGGTCAACAAGGAATACTCGGAAGACGGCAACAAGGCCCAAGGCGGCGTCGTGGGCCTGCGCCCGGTCGAGCGCCTGCCCGACGTCTTCGTGGACGCCGTCAAGGGCCTCAAGAGCGGCGAGCTGCTGCCCAAGCTCGTGCGCTCTGGCGCGGGCTTTCACATCCTGAAGGTGGTCGAGCGCTCGGGTTCCAACTCGCTGACCGAGATCACGCAGACCCACGCCCGCCACATCCTGCTGCGCCCCTCGGCGCAGATGACCATGCAGCAGGCCTCGCAGCGCCTCGCGGAGTTCAAGCGCGAGATCGAGGCCGGCCATGCCAGCTTCGAGAATCTGGCCCGCCAGTTCTCGGAAGACGGCAGCGCCGCGCAGGGCGGTGACCTCGGCTGGGCCTCGCCCGGCAATTTCGTGCCCGAGTTCGAGCAGGCCATGAACGGTCTGGCCATCAACGGCATCTCCGAACCCATCCCGTCGCGCTATGGCGTCCATCTGATCCAGGTCACCGAGCGGCGCCAGGCTCAGATCGACATGAAGCAGCTGCGCGAGCAGGCCCGCTCTGCCCTGCGCGAGCAGAAGTTCGACGCGGCCTACCAGGACTGGGTCAAGGAACTCCGCTCCAAGGCCTATATCGAAACGCGGGAATGGCTGGATTGAGCCAGCACATCGCGCGCAAGCGTTTCGGCCAGCACTTCCTGACCGACCCGCTCATCATCGACGGGATCGTCGACGCCATCGCCCCGGCCGAGGGCGAGGCCCTGGTGGAGATCGGTCCGGGCCTGGGCGCCATGACCCTGCCTCTGCTGGCCCGGCACGGCCGCTTCACCGTGATCGAACTCGACCGAGACCTCGCGGCGCGGCTCAGGAAGCGCGGCGACCTGGACGTGATCGAGTCCGACGTGCTCAAGGTCGATTTCGCGGAGATCGCCAAGGCCCGGGGCCAGAAGTTGCGCGTCGTCGGGAACCTCCCCTACAACATCTCCACGCCCATCCTCTTTCACCTGCTCGGATTCGTGGAGCACATGGTCGACCACCATTTCATGCTGCAGAAGGAAGTCGTCGATCGCATGGCCGCCGGACCGGGTAGCAAGGACTACGGTCGGCTGTCGGTGATGCTGCAATGGCGCTACGACATCGAGAGCGTGCTCGACGTCCCGCCCGAGGCCTTCGATCCGCCGCCGCGCGTGGACTCGGCCATCGTGCGCATGCTGCCGCTGGCCGAGCCGCCCAGACTCGACGAGGCGCTGCTCGGCGAGATGGTCCAGGTCGCCTTCTCGCAGAGGCGCAAGCTGCTGCGGCATTCGCTGGGCAAGTGGCTCGAGGCACGTGGATTCAGCGGCCACTTCGACCTGCAGCGGCGGGCCGAGGAAGTGCCCGTGGCGGAGTTCGTGAACCTGGCCCAGAGTCTCTGAGGCGAAAAAAAGATAAGCGCCCCGTGGGGCGCTTTTTCATGCGAGGGCTCTCGCCCGGCTCATGCGGCGTTGAGCCACATCGAGGTATCGAAAGCGCTGCACATCATCGGCATGTTCATGCCGAAGTTGGCGTTGGCGGCGGCCTTCGAGTTCTTGGTGGCAGGCTTGGCGGCTGCGACGGGTGCCTCTTCTTGAGTAGCCCGCTCCCAGGAAGTTTCCTGTGAGCGGGCTACCGAAAAGAATAGAAGCACCTGAATGCGACTTTCCGGTCTCCCCAGTAGTCGGCCGCCTCTCGGAAGACGTCGAGCAACTGCTCGCGCGCCTCGCGGTCGAAACGGACGTTGTCGGGCAACTGCTCCAGCACCACCACGAAGCCCGGCTGGGAGCCGGATTTGTGGACGAGGTCGGTCATGCAGTCATGCAGTGCGTCGAGGTTCTTGCCGAAATGGGCCGGGAACAAAAAGGCCTGGGCAATGCCCTCCAGCACATCTTGTTTGGACTGGGCGTCCGTCAGGTTGGCGTACAGAAAGTGCTGTCCGGCATCCTGAGCGGCTTGCATCAAGTCCTCCACCCGGTAGGCCCGAATGGCCTGCACGATGTTGGGACGGACGGTCTGCAATTGCATGGTCGCGATCCTCCTACGATGAAGTCAAAGAACGTGGTCCCACCGTCGATCAATCCGCCAGCTGCTTGAAGCTGTTGTAGTGGTCGTCGGTGTAGTAACAAACATCAGGCGTCGTCGGGGGATTGCCGCCGCAGATGAGCCGGCGGGCCCCTCGGGTGCGCTCGCCGGGCGTGCGCACCGTGTACTCGTGGTAATAGCCCCGAGGCTTGGCGGGCAGCAGCCGCTCGCGATTGCCGAACACGATGCCGTCCTGGGAGTGGGGAAACGGCCCACCCGCCAGGATCATCTTGTGCGTTGCCTGGGCCTCGCGCGGGAGTGTGGCGAGCGCCACGACTTCCAGCCGCTGGGCCGAGGATCGCTCGTTCGGCTTTGCCAGCGCCTGCGGGGAGGAGGAGAGCATTGCAGCGCACAAAATCGCTGCCGCCGCCACACCTTTCACCACCGGCCGAGAGAGCAAAGACACGGGTTAACCCTGTTCCTGAAAGGCGAGATGGTACCGACTCCGACCGAAATACTCAAGCCGGGGCCTCCCCTCAAGCCAGGATTTGGGGTTTTGTGAGTTTGCGCTCACATGTTTTGAAGGCTTTACTAATTCCGGAGTCTAGGGGGTAAAAAAGGGCTGGTGAGCTCTTACAAACTTTTGTGAATTCAGCCCCGATTAACGGACGGCATTGGCGTCCGCCACGGTCAGCGCCGTCATGTTGACGATGCGCCGAACGGTGGCCGAAGGCGTCAGCACATGGATCGGTTTGGCAGCGCCCAGCAGGACCGGGCCGATGGCAATGCCACCGCCGGCCGCCGTTTTGAGCAGGTTGTAAGAGATATTGGCGGCATCGATATTGGGCAGGACCAGCAGGTTGGCCTCGCCCGTGAGCGTGCTGCCGGGCATCAGCTCGCGGCGGTAGGCGGCGTCCAGGGCGGCGTCGCCGTGCATCTCGCCGTCCACTTCCAACCAGGGCGCCTGGGTGCGCAGTAGGGCCAGGGTGTCGCGCATCTTCTGGGCCGAGGGGCAGTTGCTCGAGCCGAAATTGCTGTGAGACAGCAGGGCCGCCTTGGGCTGGAGGCCAAAGCGCATCATCTCCTCGGCGGCCATCACGGTGATCTCGGCCAACTGCTCGGCGCTGGGATCGTAGTTGACGTGCGTGTCCACGAGGAAGACCTGGCGGCCCGGCAGGATCAGGCCGTTCATGCAGGCGTAGTTGCGGATGCCCGCGCGCTTGCCGATGACCTGGTCGATGTAGTGCAGGTGGATGCTGGTCGTGCCCCAGGTGCCGCACAGCAGTCCGTCGACTTCACCCTTGTGCAGCAGCATGGAGCCGATCAGGGTCAGGCGGCGGCGCATCTCGATCTTGGCCATCTGCGCCGTGACGCCCTTGCGGTCCGTCAGCGCGTGATAGGTTTGCCAGAAGTCGCGGTAGCGATGGTCCTGCTCCACATTGACGACGTCGTAGTCCAGTCCTTCCTTCAGCCGCAGGCCAAAGCGCTCGCAGCGCTGCGCGATGACGGCCGGGCGGCCGATCAGGGTGGGGCGGGCCAGGTTCTCGTCGACGACGATCTGCACGGCGCGCAGCACTCGCTCCTCCTCGCCCTCGGCAAACGCCACGCGCTTGTTGGCGGCGCGCTTGGCGACGTTGAAGATGGGCTTCATCGTCGTGCCTGAGGCGTAGACAAAGCTCTGCAGCTTCTCCTTGTAGGCCACCATATTGGCGATGGGACGCGCGGCCACGCCGGACTCCGCCGCGGCCAGCGCCACGGCCGGCGCCACCTTCATCATCAGGCGCGGGTCAAAGGGCTTGGGGATCAGATACTCGGGGCCGAAGGACAGGGTGGCGCCCGCATAGGCTGCGGCCACCACCTCGCTCTGCTCGGCCTCGGCCAGCTCAGCGATGGCGCGCACCGCGGCGATCTCCATCGCGTCGGTGATGGTCGTGGCGCCGCAGTCCAGGGCACCGCGGAAGATGTAGGGGAAGCACAAGACGTTGTTGACCTGGTTCGGGTAGTCCGTGCGGCCCGTGGCCATGATGGCGTCGTCGCGCACGGCCTTCACTTCTTCCGGCAGGATCTCGGGCGTGGGGTTGGCCAGGGCGAAGATCAGCGGGCCCTTGGCCATCTTGGCCACCATCTCGGGCTTGAGCACGCCGCCGGCCGACAGGCCCAGGAACACGTCAGCGCCTTCGATCACCTGGGCCAGCGTGCGCTGCTCGGTCTTCTGCACGAAGACGGCCTTGTCCGGGTCCATCAGCTCGGTGCGGCCTTCATAGACCACGCCCGCCAGGTCCGTCAGCCAGATGTTCTCGCGCGGCAGGCCGAGCTTGACGAGCAGGCCCACGCAGGCCAGGGCCGCCGCGCCGGCACCCGAGGTCACCAGCTTCACCGATCGGATGTCCTTGCCCGTGACCTTGAGGCCGTTCAGAAAGGCCGCGCCCACCACGATGGCGGTGCCGTGCTGGTCGTCGTGGAAGACGGGGATCTTCATGCGCTCGCGCAGCTTGCGCTCCACGTAGAAGCAATCCGGCGCCTTGATGTCCTCGAGGTTGATGCCGCCGAAGCTGGGCTCCAGTGCGGCGATCACGTCCACAAGCTTGTCGAGGTCGCGTTCCTGGATTTCGAGATCGAACACGTCGATGCCGGCGAACTTCTTGAACAGCACGCCCTTGCCTTCCATGACCGGCTTGGCGGCAAGCGGGCCGATGTCGCCCAGTCCCAGCACGGCGGTGCCGTTGGTGACCACGGCGACCAGGTTGCCGCGCGAGGTGTAGCGGAACGCATTGGCCGGGTCGGCCACGATCTCCTCGCAGGCCGCAGCCACGCCGGGCGAGTAGGCCAGAGCAAGGTCGCTCTGGTTCAGCAGTTGCTTGGTGGCGGCGACGGCGATCTTGCCTGGCGTTGGAAACTCGTGATATTCGAGCGCGGCCTGGCGCAATTGGGCGCGCTTTTCTTCGCTGGTGGGCATCTCGTTCCTCGCAAACCTGGGGGGAAGGATTGTAGGAGCGCCATCGGGTTCACGCCTGTGGAAGCTACTAGGTCGGCCTGCAGGGCCTGGCGACATACTGACCGCCCATGAGCCCCGCTCCCGTCCGTGCGCCGTCACGGCTCGATCCCCGCACGCGCGACCGGCGTCGGCCCTGGCTGTGGGCCCTGCTGGTGCTGTTGCTCGCGGTGGCTCAGACTCTGCTGGTTCTCATGACCCAGGCCTACGAGGACAGCCGCCGCCAGCAGCACACGCACGAGCAATCGGCCGAGGTCGCGGCGCGCGTGCACCAGCTCTCCAATCGCGATGTGCAGGCGCTGCAGGGCCTGCTCTGGACGACGACCGACCGGCGCCGCTGGCGCGACGAAGCGGTGGAGCAACTGCGCCGCTTCCGCTCGCTGCTGCGCGTGGAGTCGCGCGACGCCGACTCGCGGCTGCAAGAGGCCGTCTCCTCGCCCTACCGCGCCCCGGTCTTCCTGGATGAGCAGCGCGGTCAGTTCCAGGCCGACACCGACCTCGCCTGCGCCGCGGCCCTGCGGCGCCAGGGCAACCCGCAGTACTCGCGCAGCTATTTCGTGCCGCGCGGCGACGGCGAGGGCGGCGAAGTCGTCGACGTCTGCCAGGCGCGCATGGAAGGCGGCGTCGTGCGCTCCTATCTCGTGGCCACGCTCTCGCTGGCCGCCCTGCTCGACGAGGCCTTGACACCCGAACAGGCCCACGGCTACGAGTTCAGCTTCGTGGATGGCGACGGCTCGCGCCTGGCGCGCGCGGGCCTGGTGCGCGGCCGGGGTGTCTACCGCAGCGAGCGCTTGATCGAGCTGCCGGGCCTGTCGCTGATGTTGCGCGTGGACAGCAGCGCCGGGCCACCCGGCCTGATCCCCTCTTTGTCCACGGCGCTCGTGCTGGGCCTGTCGCTCGCCCTATTGGCCGTCGTGGTCCTGCTCGCCCGTGACGGCCGCCGCCGTGCCCTGGCGGAGCGCCGCCTGGCCCAGTCCCTGGCCTTCCGCCAAGCCATGGAGAACTCGCTGATGGCCGGCCTGCGCGCCCGCGACATGGACGGCAACATCACCTATGTGAACAAGGCCTTCTGCGCCATCGTCGGCTACGAGCCGCGCGAGCTGCTCGGCCAGGACAAGCCCCCTTACTGGCCGCCCGAGTTCGTTGAGACCTACCGCCAGCGCCTGCGCGAGCGCAATGCCCTGGTGGCCGAGAACGAGCGCCGCGGACTGGGCGAGTCGGAAAGCTGGCGCAGCTTTGAGACCGTCTACCTGCGCGCCAGCGGCGAGCGCTTCCCGGTCATGATCTACGAAGCGCCGTTGCGCGATGCAGATGGCAGCCAGACAGGCTGGATGAGCGCCGTTCTCGATATCACCGAGCAGCAGCGCATGGAGGAGTTCTCCCGCGCGCAGGCCGACCGGCTGCAGGCCTCTGCCCGGCTGGCCGCCGTGGGCGAGATGGCCTCGTTGATCAGCCACGAGATCAACCAGCCCCTGGCCGCGATCGCCAGCTACGCGGCGGCGGCGCGCAACTTGCTCGCCGACGGCCATGAGGACGCGCAGTCTCAGGAGATGCTGCGCCGCACGGCGGAGCGCATTGCCGAGCAAGCCGAGCGCGCCGGGCGCGTGATCAAGAGCGTGCACGACTTCGTACGCCGGCGTGAGCGGGCCCATGAAATCGTGCCCGCCGCCGAATTGATCGAGGCGGTGCTGCCGCTCGTGCGCATGCAAGCCAGGAAGGGCGGCATCCGGATCTCGGTGGAGGTCCCAGACCCGAGTCCCGCCGTGCACTGCGACCGCACGCTCGTCGAGCAGGTCCTGCTCAACCTTGCGCGCAATGCCATCCAGGCCATGGAGGGCGGTACGCCGCCGGGACAGCGCCAACTGGTGCTCGGCGTTTCGATGGCGACGCCTCGCTGGGTCGTCTTCACAGTGACCGACTCCGGGCCCGGCATTCCCCCCGAGGTCGGCCGCAAGCTCTTCACGCCCTTCTTCACCACGCGCACCGAAGGCATGGGGCTGGGCCTGTCGCTGTGCCGCACGGTGGTCGAGCAGCACGGCGGCGCGATGGACTTCCGCAGCCATGATTTGGGGCAGGCGAGCGGCTGTGAATTTCGGTTTACGCTTCCGGCCACAACAGGAGGAAATGCCCCGTGAGCCAGGTCCCGATGGTCTATCTCGTCGACGACGAGGACGTGATGCGCGATGCGCTGGGCCTGCTGCTGCGTTCGCGCCGCCTGCTGTCCCAGGGCTTTGCCAGTGCCGAGGCCTTCGAGGCGCACCTGGGCGCCACGCCCGGATTGCCCGCCGAGCCCTCCTGCTTGCTGCTCGATGTGCGCATGCCGGGCAAGAGCGGCCTGGCCCTGTTCGACGAGCTTGTCGAGCGCGGCCTGCACTCCGTGCTGCCGGTGATCTTCCTGACCGGCCACGGCGACGTGCCCACGGCCGTGGCCGCCGTGCAGCGCGGCGCCTTTGACTTCTTCGAGAAGCCCTTCTCAGACAACGCGCTTGTTGACCGCATCGAGCTGGCGCTGCAGGCCAGCAGCCGTGCCATCGAGGCCCGCGCGGAGGCGCGCCGCCGCGAGCAGCGCCTGGCCGAGCTGACAGAACGAGAGCGAGAGGTCATGCAGCTCGTGGTCCAGGGCCTTCCCAACAAGCTGATCGCGGACCAGCTCTCAATCAGCGTGCGTACCGTTGAGGTCCACCGTGCGCGCGTGTTCGAGAAGATGGGCGTGAAGTCGGCCGTCGAGCTGGCCAATCAGCTCAAGTCGGGCTGAAGAACAAGACCTCGGCCCGACTGCGCACCTTGGCCGGGACGCTGCCGGCCAGCGCAAGCGCGGGGCGGCGTTTCAGGGCCTTGACGAAAACCTGTCGCACCTCGTTGGCACTGACCTCCTCGAGCCGCTTCATCCAAGCTGCCTGATCGCGCAGGCGGCCAAAGCAGAACAGGTCCTGCACCGCCGACTCCATACGTCGCGAGGGCTGCTCCAACGCGCGCAGGGCGCGCACGGCCAGCTGGCGGCGAGCGCGCGCGAGCGCCTCAGGCGCGATGGCCCGTGCCTGCTCGCGCAAGAGGCCGTGCACCGTCTCCAGCAGTTCCGCGGCCTGCTCGGGCGAGGTGGCTGCCTCGATGACGAGCTGGCCCATCAGCGGCGAGATGTCGGCCGTGCAGGCCGCGTGATAGGCCAGGCCACGGCGCTCGCGCAGCTCGTCCAGCAGCGGTGAACTCATGCCCTCGCCAAGCACGGCGGCGGCCAGCAGGTGCGGCACATGGGCCAGCTCGCCGGCTCGCGCCGCGACAAGCCCCGGCGCTTCGAAACCCAGCACCACCTGACACTGACCACAGCCGCTCAGGCGCTTGACCTGCAGACCACCCTGCCAGGCTGGCGCGCGCAGCCCGTTTGGCGTGCCTGCGGGCATCGAGGCGAAGGCGCGTTGCACATGGCGCTGCAGGTCCTTGAATGCCCCGGCGTCCATGGGCCCGGCCGCCGCCACGATCACGTTGGAAGCCGTGTACTGGCGTTGCACATAGGCGAGCAGATCCCTGCGCTTGAGGCGGCGCAGCACAGCGCGTCGGCCGATCACGGGGCGGCCTGCGGCATGTGCGTCGCCATAGCAGGCGCGGTCGAAGGCCTGGAAGGCCTGCGTGACCGGGTCGTCCTCGAACTCGTTGAACTCCTGCTCGATCACGCCGCGCTCGAGATCGAGCTCCTCGGCAGGAAAGCTGCCGTGCATGACCAAGTCGGCCAGTTGGGCGATCAACGCGCCAGCGTCCTTGGGCAGGCCTTCCATGTGATAGGCCGTGTGGTCCTTGTCCGTGTGCGCGTTGACCTCGGCGCCGAGCAGCTCGGCGTCCAGGTTGATGCGCTGGCAATCGCGCGTGGCCGTGCCCTTGAAGGCCATGTGCTCGACGACGTGGCTGATGCCGCTTTCCGTCGGCGCCTCGTGGAGGCTGCCGGTGCGCACGAAGACGCTCAGCGAGAGCGTGTTGCGCCAGGGCATCGGGATGGCGAGGAGGCGCAGGCCGTTGGGGAGTGCGCTGCACAGAACAGATTCAGACATCGGAAGCCGCGTGGGTCAGGATCAAAGGTGTCGGCGCAACTCGCCTATGCGGCAGTGGCAGCGCCCGCGGCCGCGGCCGCGGGCGTTGCCGCCTCATGTTGCCTGCGCCCGGCCGTCCACCACAAGGCCAGTGCGCATACGACGCCCGCCGCGCTGGACAGGCCGAAGAACAGCATCATGCCGTCGTAGCCGGCGGGGTTCTGTGCGTTGGCGCCGGCGCGGTCGTTGAGCCAGCCGGCCAGCATGTTGGCGCCGCCGATGCCGGCGTTCTGGATCACCCACATCAAGCCGATGGCAGTGCCAAAGCGTTGCGGGGAGACGAGCTTGCTGGTCAGCGGCCACATGACGGCCGGCACGAGCGAGTAGCTGACGCCGAGCAGGGCCGTGGCCACCCACAGGCTCCAGTGGGTCAGGGCGACGATGGCCAGCGCGACGGGCAGCAGCAGGGCGCCGAAAGCTAGGAAGGGCGCATAGCGCCCCATTCGATCGCACACCCAGCCGAAGAGGGGCGTGGCGAACACCGCGGCCAGGTAGACGTAGCTGTTCATGGTGCCGGCCGCTGCCAAGTCCAGGCCGTGCACATCTTGGAAGTACTTGATCGAGAAAGTGCTGCGGAAGGCGAGGATCACGGAGTACCAGAGCACGCACAGCGCCAGCAAGTACCAATAGGCCTTGCCGAAATGCCAAAGATCGGCGAAGCGGAACTTCTCGGCCACAGGCGCTGCGGCGACGCGCGTACGTGCCGGCTCGCGGTCGATCCACCAGTAGGCGAGGGCCGCGACGAGCGAGAGGGCCGCGGCGACGGCGGCGATCACCAGCGGCGGCTGCCAGCCCTGGGCATAGGCCTGTGCGAACCAGTCCGTCGACTTGTCCACTGAGTAGGAGCCCAGCCGTCCGATCGACAGCCCCAGGCCCATGGCGAAGGCCAGCGGGCCGGTGGAGAAGTAGTCGGTGATGGCGGCGAGCGTCGCAATATTGAAAGTCTCCGCGCCGATGCCAAACAGCAGCCGGCCCGCGGCCATGCCGTAGAAGTCGCTGCTATAGGCCGTGAGCAGCGCGCCGGCCAGGCAGATGGCGCAGGTGAGGACTGTCATGCGCGCCGCGCCGAAGCGGTCCACCAGCACGCCGCCCACGAGGATGAGCACAACATTGGGGAGGTGGTAGATCGCGTCGAGCGCGCCGATCTGCGTGTCGCTGAAGCCGAGTTGCTTTTGCAGCAGATTGGCCACGGGGCCGATCGAGTCGTAGACGTAGAAATTGCCGAACATGGCGGCGGCCGCGAGAGCGCAAACCAGCCATGCCGTGCCTGTGCCCCTACGGGGCGTCTTGTCGATCAGGGTGCTCATGGACGGCGATTGTGGCCTGACACAATCGCGGCCATGGGTGAATTCGATCTGATCGCGCGCTATTTCGAGCGCGCCCAACAGGCTCCGGGCGTGACCGCCGGCGTGGAGCTGGGAATCGGCGACGACTGCGCCGTGCTGGCGCCCCGGCCCGGCATGCAGTGGCTGGTCTCCAGCGACATGCTGGTCGAGGGCCGGCATTTCCTCTCCACCGTGGACCCCGTACGGCTCGGCCACAAGGCCCTGGCCGTGAACCTGTCCGACCTCGCCGCCTGCGCCGCCGCGCCGCGCGCCTTCACGCTGGCACTGGCACTACCGCGTGTGGACGAAGCCTGGCTCGCCGGTTTTGCCCAGGGGCTTTTCGCGCTGGCCGACGAGCACGGCATTGCACTGGTGGGCGGCGACACGACGCAAGGGCCGCTCAATCTCTGCATCACCGTGATGGGCGAGGCGCCGGCCGGTGCGGCCCTGCTGCGCTCGGGCGCGAGAGTGGGCGACGATGTCTATGTCTCCGGCACGCTCGGCGATGCGCGCTTGGCGCTGGAGGTGTTCCGCGGGAAGCTGCGCTTGTCGGGCGATGCCTTCGAACAGGTGCGTCGCGCCATGGAATGCCCGCAGCCGCGCGTGGCGCTGGGCCAGGCGCTGCGCGGTCTCGCGACGAGCGCCATCGACGTCTCCGACGGCTTGCTCGGCGACTTCGGCCACATCTTGCGCCGCTCGCGCGTGGGCGCGACGCTCGATGCCGATGCCCTGCCGCGCAGCGCCGTGCTGGACGCGCAGCCACTGGCCTTTCGCCGAGAGATGGGCCTGGCCGGAGGGGACGATTACGAGCTGGTCTTCACCGCGCCTGTCGCGATGCGCGATGCCGTGGCGCAAGCGGCGCGAGCGGTCCACACGCCGGTCACGCGCATTGGCGTGATCGAGGCCGAACCGGGCCTGCGCCTGGTGGATGGGGCCGGTGCGCCAATGGACACGCGCTATGCCTCCTTCGACCACTTCAAATCATGAATGCTCCCGTGCGCCCCACTTGGCGTTTCATGCTGCGCGACCCCGCGCATTGGATCGCGCTGGGATTCGGCAGTGGCCTCGCGCCCAAGGCGCCTGGCACCTTTGGCACGCTGTGGGCCTGGGCGGTGTATGCCGCACTGAGCTTTGGCTTCGGCGCCTTGCCCTGGGGCTGGATCGTGCTGGTCGGGACCGCCATCGGCATCTGGGCCTGCACAGTCACGGCCCAGCACCTGAACACCCCCGACCCAGGCTCCATAGTCTGGGACGAGGTGCTCGCCTTCTGGCTGGTGCTCTGGCTGACGCCAACAATGTGGTGGATGCAGGCCATCGCCTTCGCCCTGTTCCGCTTCTTCGACGCCGCCAAGCCCGGCCCCGTCGGTTGGGCCGACCGGCTTTTCAAGACGGAGCGTGGCGCGCCCATCACCGTGCGCCAAGGCATCGGCATCCTGATCGACGACTTCGTCGCCGCCGGGTGTACGCTTGTGCCCATCTGGTTTTGGAATGCCTACGATGCTGTTCCCCGATGAGCATGAACTGATCCACCGGATTGCCTTGGCCCTGATCCGGCGCAAGGAGCGGCTGGGCACGGCCGAGTCCTGCACGGGCGGCCTGATCGCCGCGGCCTGCACCGAGCTGCCGGGTTCGAGCCAATGGTTCGAGCGTGGCGTGGTCAGCTACACGAACCAGGCCAAGACCGAGCTGCTGGGCGTGCCGCCGGGCCTGATCGAGACCTGTGGCGCCGTCAGCGGAGAGGTGGCCCAGCACATGGCGCGCGGCCTCATGGCGCATGCGCCGGTGGATTGGGCCGTGGCCGTCACGGGCATTGCGGGTCCCACGGGTGGCAGCAGCGCCAAGCCGGTCGGCACGGTCTGGCTGGCGCTCGCGCACGACGGCAAGCTGCTGCGTGTGTGGCAGGAGTTCTTCGGCGGCGACCGGCACGAGGTGCGCATCGCCACGGTGCGCGCGGTGCTCAGCGCGCTGTGCGAGGCCGTGGAAGACCGCGACGCCTGAGCGTTTGAAGAGCGCCCGAGGCTGCTCAGGCGTCCAGCCTGGCGAAAATCGAGTCGGTCAGCGGCGTGCCATCGGGCAACTGCCAATCGCTGGCCCAGCTCAGCAGCTCTGAGGCCGGCATGGGCTTGGCCATGAAGTAGCCCTGTGCCTCATCGCAACCCAGGCGGGCCAGCAGCTGCCAGGCGCCCGAGGTCTCCACGCCCTCTGCCACGACGGAGAGGCCGAGGTTGTGGGCCAGCTCGATGGTGGAGCGCACGATCTTCGCGTCGTCGAGATCGCGCTCCATGCCCATGACGAAGCTCTTGTCGATCTTGAGTTCGTCCACCGGCAGGCGCTTCAGGTAGGCCAGCGAGGAGTAGCCAGTGCCGAAGTCGTCGATCGAGAGCTTGAAACCCATGTTCGAGAGCTGCTCCAGCGTGCTGAGCGCGCGCTGGGGGTCGTCCATGATGGCGCTCTCGGTGATCTCCAGGCACAGGCTGCCGGGGGGGAGTGCAAATTCACTGACCAGGGCCTGAATCGCGCTCGGCAGGCCCGGGTCCATCAGGTCGCGCGTGGAGAGATTGACCGAGACCTTGAGCGGCATGTCACTCGCGTGGGCCGAGGCCAGGAAGCGCGCGGCCTCGGCGATCACCCAGCTGGTGAGCGTGCGGATGAAGCCGGTCTGCTCGGCAAAGGGGATGAAGGCCATGGGTGGCACCATGCCGCGCTGCGGATGCTGCCAGCGCACGAGGGCCTCTGCGCCAATCACGCGGCCCTCGGCTACGCCGATCTTGGGCTGCATGTACAGGCACAGCTCATTGCGCTCGATGGCCTGGCGCAGCTCCGACAGCAGGGACAGCGAGTCCTGGCTGCCCGCATCGAGCGCGCTGCTGTAGACGAGCTGGCCGCAGCGGCGCTGCTTGGCCGCATACATGGCCAGCTCGGCGCGGGCCAGCAATGCCCGGGCATCCTGCCCGTGCTGAGGCGCGAGCACGATGCCGATGCCGGCACCGAGGTCCACGGTCTGTGCCTCGATGCGCAGCGGGCGTTCGAAGTCGCGCAGGATCTCCTGCGCGGACTCGATGGCGCGGTCCTCGTCCGCGCCCTCGATCATCAGCGCGAATTCGTCGCCGGCCAGGCGTGCCAGCATGCGATGCGGCCCGCTGCACAGCGCCGAGAGCCGCTCGCCCACGCGCTGCAGCAGCGCGTCGCCGAACTCCTGGCCGAGCACGTCGTTGACATGCTTGAAGCGGTCCAAGTCCAGCATCAATACCGCCAGCGGCCGGCCGGCGGCACAACACTCCTCGAGCCGCGCGCGCAGTTGCGCGCCATTGGGCAGGCCGGTCAGTTCATCCCAGTAGGCCAGGCGGTCGACCTTGGCGGTCTGCGCGCGAATGCCTTTGCGCATGGCCTCAAAGGCATCGGCCAGATCGCCCACCTCGTCGCGCGAATGGCGCTGGACCGGCGTTGCGTAGTCGCCGCTGCCCAGTCGCGCGGCCGATTCGCTGAGCGACTTGATCGGCCCGCTGATGGCGCGCGCGAGCAGGACGCTGAGCAGGGCGAAGACCAGGACGCCGAGTGCCGTCAGCCCCAGCAGCGAGAGCTGGAGGTCGCGAAACGGTGCCACTGCCGCATCGAAGGAGCGCAGCAGCACCACGCCGATCTGCGGCTCGCCGGCGCGGCCCAGCGGCACCAGGTGGCCGCGCCATTGCTCGCCTTGGATGTGGACCGCGAAGTTCTCGGGATCGGGCGGCACCTGCGCCGCGATCTGGGCCGAGTCCGCGGCCCCGAAGCGGCTGACGAGCGGCTGCCAGCCCGCCTCGCGCCGCACCACGATGGCCTGCAGCTCCGAGAGCGACTTCAGATCCTCCAGCAAGGAGGCGTCGAGCGCGAATCCCATCAGCACCCAGCCGCGCGGCGCCGGCGTGCGTACGGGCTGGGCCACGACCTGGTAGGGTTTGCCGTCGAGCTGCACGAGTTGCGCGTCGTCCGCGGCGCTGCCGTCCACGCGTTTCTTCAGCAGTTCCTGGAAGCGGCGCGCCTCGGGCCGCGTGGCCGCCACGAGGTTGAGCTCATTGTCGAAGTAGGCCACGACCGTAGCGCCGATGCGCTGGCCCTGGTTGGCCAGGGCATCCTGGATGGTCTCCATCGTGCCGGCCTCGGCCCTGGGCAGTGCGATGGTCTGCTTGAAGCCGTAGTCCTGGGCCAGCAGCGCGGCCGCATCGCGCCGCTTCTCGGCCTGCTGGGCCAGCAAGCGGTGGAAGACCTTCTCGCCCGTCTGCAGCTCGGCCGCGATGTCGTTGTTGGCATTGCGCGTGATCACGCGGTCGATCACCGCGAAGCTGGCCATCTGCACGACCAGCAGCAGGCTCAGGAACACGGCCACGATGCGGCCTTCGAGGCGGCGCACGTTCAAGAAGGCGGGCAGCTGCATTGCGCTTGGCGTGGATCAGCCGGCGGGAACGATGTCGCGCTTCATCGGTGCGAGCTGCTTGAGCAGCTCGTTCTTGGCGCCCGCGCTGACGCCTGCGGCGTCGAACTCCTCGCGCAGCATGTCCACGAGGGCGTCGAACTCGCTGGCACGAATATTCAGGCTCTGGTGCGCCCGGGCCATGGTCTCGCCTTCATACTTGCAGCCGCCGCCCGAGATTGAGCAGATCTGCTGGACGATGCTGGCCTCCACCGTCGCGAGCTTCACGCCGTCGAAGCTGCGCTGGGTGCGCGGGTCATGCGCCGCGCGCTCGATAGTGCGCGTGATCACCTTGCTCACCGTGGGCTCGCCTCCAAGCCGGGCGTAGAGCGTGCTGTCGTCGGGCGGCGCTGCGCCAGCCGCCAGACAGATGCATGCAGCCAACACCGGCAAGCAGACGCTGCGCATTCGTTGCATTTCCATCGAATCTCCTCGCGGCGTGGGATACCGAGCCGGTCGGCACGGACCGGTCAGCACAGAATGGACCACCACATGGTAGTGGCCGACTGTAGCGCCGCGCCTGCTCGTGACTCGGAAAAAGGCCGACAACATGTCTTTCAATGTGCGCTTGATTTCTCGCTCAGCCCTGGGAGTCTGGGCGGCGCTGTTGTGCGCAAGCCAAAGCTTCGCCGGGGACCGCGTGCTGGCCGCCTCGGGCGTGAGCCAGGTCGAGGGTGCGGCTGGCGGCGGCCTCACGCCCTGGGCCGTGATCGGCGGTGAGGGCAGCCGCGATCAGATCGGCGCCTCGGTCTACGCCACTCACCTGCGCACGCGCGGCGGCTACGAGCTCGACGCGCATGGCGTGGCGCTGGGCCTCTACGACACCGTAGAACTCTCGGCTGCGCAGTGGCGTTTCGGCCTCTCAGACACCGTGCCCGGCGCCAGCCTCAAAATGGACGTGCTGGGCCTGAAATGGCGCGTATTCGGCGATGCCGTCTTCGACGCCGATACGCCCTGGCCGCAGATCTCCGTCGGCGCGCAGTACAAGCACAACCGCGACATGTTCGTGCCGAATCTGCTCGGTGCCAAGCATCAAGACGAGATCGATCCCTATGTGGCCGCCACCAAGCTGTGGTTCGGTGCCGCCTGCGGCTTCAACCTCTTGACCAACCTGACGCTGCGCGCCACCCGGGCCAACCAGATGGGCCTGCTGGGCTTCGGCGGAGACCGCCACGACAGCCGGCGCATCGAGCCCGAGGCCAGCATTGCCGTGCTGCCGCGCGACGCTCTCGCCATCGGCGTTGAGTACCGGGCCAAGCCCAGCAATCTGAGCGCTGCGCCTGAAACCCGCGCGGCCGACCTCTTCGTCGCCTGGTGGCCCATGCGCCATCTCAGCGTGACGGTCGCCTGGGTGGACCTGGGCCAGATCGCGAACAAGACATCGCAGCGCAGCAGCTACGTCTCGGTGCAGGCGCAGTTCTAGTCGCCGAGCGTCACGCTGGTCGTTCCACCTTCGTTGCCGACTGTCAGCGGGCGCGACTGCAACTGGTCGGTACGCAATGTGGCGTGCCACACCTGCAGCTCGTGGTCGCCGGGCGGCAGGTCGAGCGTGGCCTGGCCCTTGGCATCGGTGCGAGCGAACAGCGGCGTGTCCACCACGACGATGCGAGCGCTCATGCGGTCGTGGATGTTGCAGCCCAGGGTGGCCACTCCGGGCTTGTCGAAGGTCACCGGGGCGGCCGGCGTACCGGCGTAGAGCCTGATCTCGAAGGATTTGATCGGCGAGAAGGAGTAGACGTGGTGGCGCACCGTGTCGAAGTTCGGGAAGCTCACCGCCGTGCCGGTCTGCACCACGAGCAATTGGGGCGTGAACTGGCGGTCGCGCTGGCCCATCTCGGCCTTGGCACTCGTCGTGTGACTGGGCTTGCCGCGCAGTTCCACTGCCACCACCGCATCGACCAGGGGCTGGCCGGCGGCGTTCTTCACCTGCACGGTCCAGGGCAGTGCCTGAGCCGCAAGGGCGGGGAGCAGCAGCAGTGCAAACAGGGCGGGCTTCTTCATTGCGGGCCTGTCCTCAGGGTTCACAGGGCGCTCAGACTGTAGCGCGGTGCACGCGGGCCGGCGACGGTCTGGGCCAGCATCAGTGCGAGCTTGCGCAGGCCCATCCAGGGCTCGGCGGGCCAGTCGGGGTGGCGCAGGCCTTTGACGAGACCGTCGCAAATCTGTGCTGCCTGCACGAGGGGCGTGAGTGCACCGGCGCTCAGCGTCGGCGCCACGCGCTCAAAGATTTTTTCCTTGGCACCCCAGACGCGCGCCTCGCGCAAGGCCAGGGGCAGCGGCTTGCCGGCATCGAGCGCCTCGCGCACACGGGCCAGGGCGCGGATGTCTTCGGCCAAGGTCCAGTGCACCAGGACGGCGGCTTCGCCTTCGGCCTCCAGGCCGTCGAGCATGCGCAGGGCGCGGGCGAGCTGGCTGGCCAGCACGGCCTCGCTGAGCTTGAAGACGTCGAAGCGGGCCACGTCGAGCACGGCGGCCTCGATCTGCTCGAAGCTCAGCACGCCGGCCGGGTGCAGCAGGGCGAGCTTTTGCAGCTCCTGGTGCGCGGCGAGCAGATTGCCTTCTACGCGATCGGCGAAGAAGTCCAGCGTGCGCTGGCCGGCTTCGCCGTCTTCCACGCGCTGTTGCTGGCGGGCCAGGCGTTGGGCGATCCACTGGGGCAGGGCGCGGCGCTCGATGGGGTCCACGCGCACGGTGACGCCGTGCTGGTCCAGGGCCTGGAACCAGGCGCTGGACATCTGCGTCTTGTCCAGGCGCGGCAGGGTGACCAGCGTAAGCACGTCGGGCGGCAGTCCGTCGCAATAGCGCTGCAAGGCCTCGGAGCCGTCCTTGCCGGGCTTGCCCGAGGGAATGCGGATCTCGATGAACTGGCGCTCGGCGAACAGGCTCATGGCCTGCGAGGCAGCGATCACCGCCGACCAGTCGAAGGCATTGCCGGCGACGGTGAAGACCTGCCGCTCGCCATAGCCGTCTGCCTTGGCGGCGACGCGAATGGCGTCGGCCGCCTCCTGGGCGAGCAGGGGCTCGTCGCCGAAGACGGTGTAGACGGGCCGCAGCCCTTTGGAGAGCTGGGAGCCGAGGGCGTCGGGGCGGATCAGCATCTCAGCTGGGGTGGATGGCGGCGAGGCGGCGCAACAATTGATGGACAACGTCCGACTGCATGGCGCGGTACAGCGAGGCCTCTTCCTGCTCCTTGGCCAGGGCCTGGGTTTCGGTGAAGGTCATTTCGCGGGTGACCAGCACCTCGGCGCGCGGCAGCAGCAGCTCGCCATCGGGGCGGCGCAGCACGTAGTCCAGGTGCAGGCGCAACTCCCATTCGCGGACCTGGCCCGCGCTGGTGGTCACCACGGCCACGCGCTCGCGCTGGTCGCGCTGCGCCTCGATCACGACCTCGGCACGGTTAGCGTCCTCCAGGACCTGCACGTTGCTGCGGCCCAGCTGGCGGCGCAGCTCCGCTGCCAGCGGCGAGTTCGGCGTGAAGCCCGCCAAGCCGATGGTGCGCACATACAGCTCGGGCTCCTTGCGGAGCTGGAAACCGCAGCCGGACAGGGCGGCGAGGCCGAGGAGCAGGGCGCGGCGCTGGATCATGGCTTCAGGCGACGACGTTGACCAGGCGACCTGGCACGACCACGACCTTCTTGGGCGGGCGGCCTTCGCTGAACTTGGCGGTCTCGGGATGGGCCAGCGCCGCCGCCTCGATCGCGGCCTTGTCGGCGTTGGCGGCAACCTTGACCGCTCCGCGCAGCTTGCCGTTGACCTGCAGCATCAACTCGATCTCGTCTTGCACGAGCGCGCCTTCGTCGACCGAGGGCCAGGGCGCGTCGAGCAGCTCACCGTGCTCGGCCGCAAAGCCAAGGTCCTGCCACAGTGCATGGCCGATGTGGGGGCAGGCCGGGTAGAGCACGCGCAGCAGCACGGAGAAGCCTTCGCGAAGAACGGCAGCATGGGCGGCAGTCGCCTCGCCCTTGAAGCCTTCGAGCGCGTTGAGCAGCTTCATCGCGCCGGAGACGACGGTGTTGTACTGCATGCGCTCGTAGTCGTGGCTGACCTGCTTGAGCACGAGGTGCACCTCGCGGCGCAGGGCCTTGGCGTCCTCGCCCAGGGCGCTGAAGTCCTTGCCTGCAGCCTTGATCGCGTCTGCGTTCTTGAACCCGAAGCCCCAGACGCGCTTGAGGAAGCGGTGCGCGCCCTCCACGCCGGCGTCGTTCCACTCGAGCGTCTGCTCGGGCGGAGAGGCGAACATGACGAAGAGACGCGCCGTGTCGGCGCCGTACTCGTCGATCAGGGCCTGCGGATCCACGCCGTTGTTCTTGGACTTGGACATGGTGGTCATCTCGTACTCGACGGGCGTGCCGTCGGACTTGAGTTTGCCTCCCGTCGGTGCGCCGTGCTCGTTGCGGGCGACCTCGACCTCGTGTTCCCAGTAGTAGTTCTTGCCCGCGTCCGCGGGCTTGTGGAAGTAGGCGCCCTTGAGCACCATGCCTTGGGTGAGCAGGCGCTTGAAGGGCTCGTCTGCCTTGACGAGGCCCAGATCGCGCATCACCTTGGTCCAGAAGCGAGCGTACAGCAGGTGGAGGATCGCGTGCTCGATGCCGCCGATGTACTGATCCATGCCGCCATCGCGCATCCAGTACTCGGTGCCGGCGCCGACCATGGCCTCGGCGTTCTTGGCGTCGCAATAGCGCATGAAGTACCACGAGCTATCCACGAAGGTGTCCATCGTGTCCGTCTCGCGCTTCGCCGGCTTGCCGCAGCAGGGGCAGGCAACGTTGAGGAAATCGGCGCGCTTGTTCAGCGGGTTGCCACTGCCGTCGGGGATGCAGTCCTCGGGCAAGACCACGGGCAGGTCCTTCTCGGGGACCGGCACGGTGCCGCAGCTCTCGCAATGGATGATTGGGATCGGCGTGCCCCAGTAGCGCTGGCGGCTGATGCCCCAGTCGCGCAGACGCCAGGTGGTCTTCTTCTCGCCCAGGCCCTTGGCGCCGACGAGTGTGGCCACCTTGTCGACGGCGGCCTTGTAGCCGAGGCCGTCGAGGCCGTCGGACTCGATGCAGACACCGCGCTGCTTGTCGCCGTACCACTCGGCCCAGGCCTCGAGGCTGTAACTCTCGCCTTCGACGGCCACGACCTGCTTGATCGGCAGCTTGTACTTCTTGGCGAACGCGAAATCGCGCTCATCGTGCGCCGGCACGCCCATCACGGCGCCGTCGCCATAGGACATCAGCACGTAGTTGCCGACCCAGACCTCGACCTGCGCGCCAGTCAGCGGGTGCGTGACGAAGAGGCTGGTTGCCATGCCCTTCTTCTCTTGCGTGGCGAGCTCGGCTTCGGTGGTGCCGCCCTGCTTGCATTCCTCGATGAAGGCAGCGAGCGCGGGGTTCGAGGCGGCGGCGTGCGCGGCCAGCGGATGCTCGGGCGCCACGGCGCAGAAGGTCACGCCCATGATGGTGTCGGCGCGCGTCGTGAAGACGTACAGGCGGCCGTCCTGGATCAGGGTGCCGTCGGCGGCCCGGATCTCATGCGTGAAGGCGAAGCGCAAACCTTCGCTCTTGCCAATCCAGTTCTCCTGCATCAGGCGCACGCGTTCGGGCCAGCCGCTCAGGTATTGCGGGTTGGCCGGGTCGGCTACTGAGCCGAGCAGCTCCTCGGCGTACTGCGTGATGTTCAGGTAGTAGCCGGGGATCTCGCGCTTCTCCACCACGGCGCCCGAGCGCCATCCCTTGCCGTCGATGACCTGCTCGTTGGCCAGCACGGTCTGGTCCACCGGGTCCCAGTTGACCACCTGGGTACGGCGCTCGGCGATGCCCTTCTCGAGCATCTTGAGGAACAGCCATTGGTTCCACTTGTAGTACTCGGGCGAGCAGGTGGCGACCTCGCGCGACCAGTCGATGGCCAGGCCCATGGCCTGCATTTGGCCCTTCATGTGGGCGATGTTGGAGTAGGTCCACTGCGCTGGCGGCACCTTGCCCTTCATGGCGGCGTTTTCGGCCGGCAGGCCGAAGGCGTCCCAGCCCATGGGCATGAGCACGTTGTAGCCCTTCATGCGCAGCTGGCGCGTGAGCATGTCGTTGATCGTGTAGTTGCGCACATGGCCCATGTGCAGCTTGCCGCTGGGGTAGGGCAGCATGGAGCAGGCGTAGAACTTGGGGCGGCTCGCGTCTTCGCTCACGCGGTACGCGTCGCTCGCGTTCCAGTGCGCGTGGGCAGCGGCTTCGATCTCGTTGGGGCTGTATTTCTCGTTCATGGTGGGCACGGCGCGGCTCTGCGTTGAGCCGGCAATTCTAGTTATTCGGTGGTTTCGGCCACGAAGGCGATGCGCGTGAGACCGGCGGCCTGGCACCAGCCGATCAGTTGGGCCACCTGTCCGTAGGGCACGGTCTTGTCTGCGCGCAGCTGGATCTCCAGGGTCGGGTTGCCTGCTGCCAGCTGCTGGAGCCGCTCGCGCAAGGGCTTGGCGGCGAGCACTTCGTCGCCGAGGTGCAGGAGGCCGTCGGGCGTGATCGCAAGCGAAACAAAGCGAGGTGCGTCGCCCGGCGTGGCGGCTTCGCTCTTGGGCAGATCCAAGCGCAGCGAGGAGGTCATCAACGGCGCGGCGATCATGAAAATGACCAGGAGGACCAGCATGACGTCGATCAGCGGCGTCATGTTGATCTCGCCCATGGGCCTGGGCAGCTCGCGGCGTTCGAGGCGGCCGAAGGCCATCAGTCCTGGTCCAGCAGTTCGCGCAAATCGTGCGCAAAGCCTTCGAGATCGGCCTCACAGGCACCGACGAACTTGCCGAACACGTTGTAGGCCAGTACGGCCGGGATGGCGACCGCCAGGCCGGCGGCCGTCATGATCAGGGCCTCGCCGACGGGGCCGGCGATCTTCTCGATCGTCAGGGATCCGCCGGCCGAGAGGTTGATCAGCGCGTGGTAGATGCCCCAGACGGTGCCGAAAAGGCCCACGAAGGGCGCCACGGCGCCGATGGAGGCGAGCATGACCTGGCCGAACTGCAGGCGCTCTAGCACCTCGTGCATGGCATCACGCAGCACGCGCGTCAGGCGAGATTCCCGCTTTCCGCTGCCGGCCAGGCTCGCGCCGGGGCGGGATTCGGTTGCCGCGCTGAGCAAGGGCAGCAGCAGTGCTTCAGGGTCGAGACGGCGCAGCGCCTCGTGGCCGGCCGCCAGGTCGGCGGCCGCCCAGAAAGCGGGCAGGGCGCGCGCCAGGCTGCGGCGTGCCCGGGCCAGGATCCAGGTCTTCCAGAGAATCATCACCCAGGCGCTGACGGACATGGTGAGCAGCAGCAGGGCCACCGCGCGGGCAATGCCGTCCGCCTGGGCCCAGTACTGCGCGAAACCGCTCATCGGGCCAAGCCGAGGACGTCGCTCATGTCATAGAGCCCCGAGCCGTGCCTGGCGAGAAAGCGTGCCGCGCGCAGGCTGCCCTGCGCGTACGTCTGGCGGCTGCTGCTCTTGTGGCTGATCTCGATGCGCTCGCCAAGCCCGGCGAAGAGCACGGTGTGGTCGCCGATGATGTCGCCGCCGCGCACGGTGGCAAAACCGATGGTGGACGGGTCGCGGGCGCCCGTCACGCCTTCGCGGCCGTAGACGGCACAGTCCTTGAGGTCACGGCCTACGGCCTTGGCGACGACCTCGCCCATCTGCAGGGCGGTGCCGCTGGGCGCATCGACCTTGTGGCGGTGGTGGGCCTCGATGATCTCGATGTCGTAGCCCTCGCTGAGTGCACGCGCGGCCTGATCAAGGAGTTTGAGCACGACGTTGACGCCCACGCTCATATTGGGCGCCATCATGATGCCGATGCTCTTGGCGTGCTCGCCGATCTCGGCCTTCTGCGCCGGCGAGAAGCCGGTCGTGCCGATCACGGCCTTGACGCCCAGCATGCGGCACATGGCCAGGTGGGCCAGCGTGCCTTCCGGGCGGGTGAAGTCGATCAGAACCTCGGCGTTGGCCAGGCCGGCGCGTAGATCGCTGGTGACGGTGACGCCGCTGTTCTGGCCGAGAAAGGCGGCGGCGTCCTGGCCCAGCATGGGGCTGGAGGGCTGGTCCAGCGCGCCGCTGAGCGTACAGTCCTCGGCGGCCATCACGGCTTCGACCAGCATGCGGCCCATGCGGCCGGAACAGCCCGCGATGGCAATACGCGTCATTCGCCGGACTCCAGCGGCGGGAAGCTGCGCTGTTCCGGTTTGATGTCGCTCGCTTCTTGCTCGACCTTGGGTGGCAGGGGCAGGGCCTTGACTTCGGATTCGCTCAGCTCCAGCTTCGGGGCGCTGCGCGCGGAGAACTTGGGCGCGATGGCCGCAATGAACTCGCGCTCGGTGGGCAAGTTGTCCGGCACGTCGAGCTTCTTGAGCGTGTCGCCCTCGAACCAGGCCACGACCTTGCGCTGCTCGAACGGCGTGCCCTGGCGGCGGATGGTGAAGGTGTAGTCCCAGCGGTCGGTATGGAAGATGTCGGTGAGCAAGGGCGTGCCAAGCACGTCGCGCACCTGTTCTCGCGTCATGCCGGGCTTGGCGCGCTCGACCTGTTCCTTGGTGAGCACATTGCCCTGGACAATTTCCACCCGATAGGGCGTGACCAGGCCCATGACCTTGTCACCCGAGACAGAGGCGAACGAGCTCAGGTTCGAACATCCGCTGAGGGTCAGGCCCAACGCGAGCGGAATCAGGACGGTAGGCAGGCGGGTTCGCATCGACGCTTCTCAGGAACAGTCTAGGGAGATCCGGCTCGGCAGACGACCGGGCTGGATATGATCGGAGGATTCTAGCGGCGCCCCGCCACAGCCCCAGACCGCGCTTCCCCCATGAGCCGAACCGACGACATCAAGAACAGCGGCCTCAAGGCCACGCTGCCCCGAATCAAGATCCTCGAGATCTTCCAGAAGACGGCCCAGCGTCACATGACCGCCGAAGATGTTTACAAGGCTTTGCTCGTGGAAGGGGCCGATATCGGCCTGGCCACGGTCTACCGGGTCCTGACCCAGTTCGAACAGGCCGGGCTGCTGTCGCGCAATCACTTCGAGTCGGGCAAGGCGGTTTTCGAACTCAACGAGGGCCATCACCATGACCACCTGGTCTGCCTGAGCTGCGGCAAGGTCGAGGAGTTCTTCGATCCCGCCATCGAGGAGCGCCAGCACGCCATCGCGGCGGAACGCGGCTTCCAGCTGCAGGAGCATTCGCTGGCGCTCTACGCCGCGTGCATCAAGAAGGATTGCCCGAACCGGGGCTGAGGGGCTATTCCTCCTCGAAGCCGCCGGCCTCGATAGCCCGCTGGTGACGCTCGACGAATTCGCGATACGTGTCGATGCCGCGCAGCTGCAAGATGGTGTTGCGCACGGCGGCCTCCACGAGCACGGCGAGGTTGCGACCGGCGTCCACCGCAATCACGACCTTGCGCACGGGCATGGCCAGGATCTCTTCGTACAGCGGCTCATAGGGCAGGCGCTCGAATTCGCGCTCCATGGTCTCCTTGCGGACCAGGTGGACGATGAGCTTGAGCCGCATCTTCCGGCGCACGGCGGTCTCGCCGAAGATGGCCTTGATGTCCAGCAGGCCGATGCCGCGCACCTCGAGCAGATTCAGCAGCAGATCTGGGCAGCGACCCTCGATGGAGGTCTGCGAGACGCGGAACAGGTCCACCGCGTCGTCGGCCACGAGACCGTGGCCACGCGAGATCAGCTCCAGGCCCAGTTCGCTCTTGCCCAGGCCCGATTCGCCCGTCAGCAGCACGCCCAGGCCCAGGATGTCCATGAACACGCCGTGGCGGGTCGTGCGGTTGGCGAACAGGTGGCCCAGGTACAGGCGCACCAGGTCGATCACATGGCCGGCGGACTCGTGGGTGACGAAGAGGGGGATCTCGGCGCGGTCGCACATGGCGACGAGCTTGTTCGGCGGCGGCTGGTCGTCGGCCACGATGATGACCGGCGGCTCCAGCGTGACGATGCGCGCCACGCGCCGGTCCAGGACATCGTCGGCTGCCTGGCTCAGGTAGGCGACCTCGCGGCGGCCGACGATCTGCACCCGGTAGGGGTGGATGTAGTTCAGGTAGCCGACCAAGTCAGCGGCCGACTGGGCCTCGCGCACGGCGGCTTCGTCGAAGCGGCGCTCAGGGTGCGCGTGTCCGGCGATCCACTCCCAGCGTAGCGCCTCGCGGTGCTCTTCGAAGAGCCTGTCTGCACTGAACGTTGTGAGCTTCAAGGAATCAAGCGACGGACTTCAGGGGTTCCCAGGCGGCGATCAGGCGGTGAACCGCCGCGGCGTCGTTCTCAGTCTTGAGCTTCTCGCGCAGTTCGCGGTCCGAGAGCATTTCGGCGATCTCGGAGAGGATCTCGAGGTGGCGCTGGGTGGCGGCCTCGGGCACGAGCAGGAAGATCAGCAGGGCCACGGGCTCGTCGTCAGGGGCGTCGAAGCCGATGGGCTGCTGCAGTCGCAGCACCGCCGCCTGAGGCTGCTTGAGGCCCTTGATGCGCCCGTGGGGGATGGCCACGCCATGGCCCAGCCCCGTGGAGCCCAGGCGCTCGCGGGCGAAGAGGTTGTCGGTGACCAGGGCGCGGGCGATCGAGTGGTTGTTCTCGAAGAGCAGCCCGGCCTGTTCGAATGCTCGCTTCTTGCTGGAAGCGTCCACGTTCACGAGGACGTTGCTGGCGGGCAGGATGGCGGCGAGACGGTTCATTGGGGGGCGGCTGGGACCCGGTCGTATTTGGTAATGCAGGCGCTGATTATAGAAACTAGCGGCGCCTTGCAAGCGTCTGGTCATCCCTGGGCATGCGGGATCGTGTGAATTGCTGCGCTGCGGCAACAACCTGGCCTAGGGGGATCTACGAGGAGGCGCAAAAACAAAGGCGGCATTGCTGCCGCCTTGTCCATGAATTTTGGGCCTTTACTGGGCCGGGATTTCCATCCGCTTGGCGGATTGGTGGTGGTGGTCTTGCAACTTGTCCTTATGACGGCAGACCTGTCGATCGAGCTTGTCCATCAGTTGGTCGATCGCGGCATACAGGTCTTCATGGGACTGTTCCACGAAGATGTCGCGACCCTTGACGTGCACCGTGATTTCGGCGCGTTGGCGGCGTTCCTTTTCCTTCTGCTTTTCCACGGTCAGCAGGACGTTGATGTCAACGACCTGATCGAAGTGGCGGGTCACCCGGTCGAGCTTGGTGAGAACGTACTCACGCAGCGCCGGGGTAACTTCGAGGTGATGGCCACTGATGGTCAGATTCATAAAGCCTCCTTTCACAAAGGCAGGGGTCGGGAAATCGTACGGATCACTCCAAGGGAGCGGGGCCGCACAGGGAACACTGGACTTGAACTGTTCAGGGCAAAGAACGAAGGAAGAGCGATTTCTGGGTAGCGGAGGATTGAGGCAAGTTGCGAAGGGGTCGAGCCAGTGTGCTCAGAAAGCCTGGCCGTGGCAAGTGCCGGGCCCAAACCCCTCGGGGACTTTTGTAAAGCGTGGCGTCCGGCGTGAGGAATGTCCGGGGCAGCTGTTGCTTTGCATGGGACAGGCTCGCGCCAGGCACGCGAGAGCCTGATGCATGAGAAAACTGTGGCGAAAGGCCTCGAAGCCGACGGGAGAGGGGAGAGGGGAGAGGGGAGGAAAGGGAGTCAATGGAGTCAAAGGAGGAGGGCTCGGGGATTTCGAGCCCCTGGAACGGGTTCCGCGCCTGATAGTGAGTCCATGCCATTGCGTTGCTTGAAACAATTCTTCAATCCAGCGCGAGTTTCGGGCCCTGCTGGCGGCCGCTAAAGCGGACCGGCGCGCCGGGTGATTCGAATATGGCCAGGGGGCTGGACTAAAATCAAGAGTTGCAACATAGGAAGCCCATGCTTTACCCCGAACTCTTCAAGCAGCTGGAAGCTGTGCGCTGGAACATGGACACGGACATTCCGTGGGACAAGTTCGATGCCAGCCTGCTCACCGAAGATCAGGCCCGCACCATCAAGATGAACGCCATCACCGAGTGGTCGGCCCTGCCCGCCACGGAGATGTTCCTGCGCGACAACAAGGACGACAGCGACTTCTCTGCCTTCATGAGCGTGTGGTTCTTCGAGGAGCAGAAGCATTCCCTCGTGTTGATGGAGTACCTGCGCCGCTTCCGTCCGGACCTGGTCCCGACCGAGGCCGAGCTGCATGAGGTACGCTTCGAGTTCGACCCGGCCCCGGCGCTGGAAACCCTGATGCTGCATTTTTGCGGCGAGATCCGCCTGAATCACTGGTACCGCCGGGCTGCGGAGTGGCACACCGAGCCGGTCATCAAGGCCATCTACGAGACGCTCTCGCGCGACGAAGCCCGCCATGGCGGCGCCTACCTGCGCTACATGAAGCGGGCCATGAACAAGTTCGGCGACGAGGCGCGCGCCGCCTTCGCCAAGGTGGGCGTGCTGATGGCTTCGGCCCGCCGCACGGCCCAGGCCCTGCACCCGACCAATCTGCATGTGAACGCCAAGCTCTTCCCGCGCGACACGATCCAGAGCCGCCTGCCCGATCCCCAGTGGCTCGAGAATTGGCTGGACAAGCAGATCCAGTTCGACGCCGTTTGGGAGACCAAGGTCGTCGAGCGCATCCTGCACAACATGAGCCTGCTGATGGAGCGCAGCTTCGCCTCCGTGCAGGAACTGAATCGCTTCCGCAAGGAAGTCGCCGCCAAATTGGCGGCCACGGTGGAAGGCGTGACGCCCAAGCTGGCCTGAGCGTTCAGTCCTCATGAGAAAGGCCCGCCATCGGCGGGCTTTTCCGTTTCTGCTGCGATCCTCAGGCGCCGCGGCGGCGGCGCAGGATCAGGCCGTAGAAGCCCAGAGCAGCGAGGGCGAGGCCGCCGACCAGGTTCGGGCTGGCAAGGGCCTGCATGGCCTGCAGTGCATCGCTCCAGGCCCAGGCGGTCACTTGCGCCACTTCCGGCATAGGCAGCTCGTGAGCGTGCTCCTTGAAGCCTGCCCCCGAATTCACCACCGCATGGGTCAGACCGTGCAACTGCTCCTTGAGGAGCACGCGGAACAGGTCGATGCCATAGAGCTTGGGCAGGATGCCGCACAGCACCACGGTCGTGCCGGCCAGCGCCGGGATTCCCCAGCGCTTGAGCCAGGCAGAGGCATTCATCACGATCATCACGAGCGGCGCGGCCCACAGCATCGCCAGGAGCACGCCGAAGGACAGGCGCAGTACCACCGGCAGACTGAAGCCCGCGACCGCCCCCCAGGGGATCGCGGCCAGCGCCGTGACGCCGCCGAACTTCAGCGCCGCGGCCGCCGCCATCACGTAGCCCAGGACGTAGGACAGCAGACCGATGGACAGCGGGACCACCAGCAGATGCGTCAGCACCGTGGTGGCGATGGACTCGGTGTGACTGGCGGGCAAGGACAGCCAGAACTCGATCGAGCGGTCCTGCACGTCGCGCCGTGCTAGGCCGGGCAACTGGAACAGCGCGCTCGTCATGGCCAGCAGGAACATCGAGGTCATGCTGAAGATCACTGCGGCCACGCCGATGGCCAGGGACTTGTCCATCGCCATGCCGTTGATCTCGCCTTCGGGCACGGTGCCGAAGGGCAGCAGGGCCAGGAAGAGCAGCGGTGGCGCCAGCAGCGTGACGAGCCAGCCGCGCTTGTGCTGCATCCACTCGCGCAGCATGAGGGTCTGGAAACGGGAACTCATGTGACGCTCCTTCAGGCTTGGGTGGGCGCCATGGCGGGCTTGCGGGTCAGCGCCATGAACAGGTCGACGAGGCTCGGGCGGATACGCTCACCCAGGGCCGCCACTTGCTCGGGCGGCGCGCCGTCGAAGATAGCGGCCGTGCGACCGCCACTCTGGCGGTAGCGCAGCAGCGGGTGGGCGCTGGCCACAGCGTCGGCCGCGGCGGCGTCGTGGGAGAGCGCATGGAAGCGGCTGTCGATGTCCTCCAGGCTGATGTTCAGCACCAGCTTGCCCTCGTCGAGCATCAGGACGTCCGAGAGCAGCGACTCGACCTCTTCCACCTGATGGGTGGAGATCAGCACGCTGCGCTCGCCGTCGCACCATTCGTCGAGCAGCAGCTCGTAGAAGCCCTTGCGGCTCATCACGTCCAGGCCCAGGGTGGGCTCGTCGAGGATCATGAGCTTGGCGTCGATGGCCGCGATCAGGGCCAGGTGCAGCTGCACGACCATGCCCTTGGACAGGCTCTTGACCCTGTCGTTCAGGCCTATGCTCGTGCGCTTGAGCAGGGCGCGGGCTCGGTCGGCCGAGAAGCGGGGCTGCAAGCCCGCCATCAGCGTGATCAGCTCGTGGGCGCGTGCCCAGCGCGGCAGTACGGCCACGTCCGGGATGTAGCAAAGCTGCTCCAGTAACTGGCCGCGCTGCGCCATGGGCGAGAGCCCGAGTACGCTGACCTCGCCTTGCGAGACCGGCAGCAGACCCACGAGCGCCTTCATCAGCGAGGTCTTGCCCGCACCGTTGTGGCCCAGAAGGCCGACCACGCGGCCCTTGGGGATGTTGAAGCTCACGCCGTCCAGGGCCGTCTTGCGGCCGTAGGCAAGGCTCAGGTTCTTGGCTTCGATCAGGTTCATTGTGGTGTCCCCCAGTCCAGGTCGGCGGCTTGGATGCCCAGGCGGGCGAGCTTGGCGCGTAGGACGGGCCATTCCTTCTCCAGGAAGCGCTCGCGCTCAGCATCGCGTAGGCGGCTGCGTGCGCCGGCGGTCACGTACATGCCCATGCCGCGCCGGCTTTCGACCAGGCCGTGGTCGACCAGGGCCTGCAGCGCGCGGCTGACAGTGAGCGGGTTGATGAGGTACTGCCCGGCCAACTGACGGACCGAGGGCAAGGCTTCGCCTTCGGGCGGGCTGCCGTCCAGCAGCTGCACCGCCAGGCGGTCGGCCAACTGCTGGTAGATCGGTGCGGTGGTGTTCCAGCTTTGCATCGCTGCCCTCGCTAGTGTGTTGCTGATGTAGCACACCATATCAATGGGCGCTTTCGCCACCTAGCGGCATGCGATGAACTGCAGCAATGGCCGATGGACTGTAAGCGCGCTTGTTGAAGAGGTTCGATCGTCATGGCGATCCTATGCAGCCCATGCGCCACCTTTTCGCCAGTGCGCACACGGTGTTTCGGCTGCGGCCCGAGGACACGCAAGGGCACCCGGCACGCTCCTACCTGAACCTGGCGGACCAGCTTCGTCGCTGGGCCCACGGCAGTGACACCCTCGAACAGCAGCTGAGGGAGTTGTGGCGCCGCATGGCCTTCAACGCCCTGGTGGGCAATGTGGACGACCATCCGCGCAACCACGGGTTCTTGCGAGACCAGGCCGAGGGCACGGGCTGGCGTCTGTCGCCCGCCTTCGACGTCACACCCGCCGGATCGCGCGCGCATGTGCCCATCGAAGACGGCGTGCCTCTGCTGCTGGCCACGGGCGCGGACAACCGCTCGATGGCCAACAAGGCCAGGCTCTTGGCGAGCGCGCCGCACTTTGACGTGGACGTTGCCGAGGCCGAGGGCTGGCTCACCAGGACGGCCACGCAGGTGGCGCAGCGCTGGGATGCCATGATTCGCGAAGCGGCCGCGCCGATCCTGGGCGACGTCGCCCAGCTTTCTCAGCTGATCGCGGACGTGCGCCCTTCCTTCGCCTATGCGGAGTGGTTGGCAAGCCAGGCTTGATCGCTGCCACCATCGGTAAACGGGCGGCAGTCGAGTTTGAACGACGTACCGCGGTGGGCAGACTGGCTGACTGAAGCCGAATCAGCGCAGGACAGAGCCGCACTCTGCGACCGAACGACAGATCTGTCACTACTGCCAAGAGCACGAAGTGGCCGAGATCGGCGAGGTGTGGACTTCGAACGAAGTCACCATTCACACCTGCTGACTGGGCATGCATGAGGCCGTGAACCGATTTCTCGAGGAGGGCCCGGAGCTCGCCACGAAATGGTTGCGAAAGGACCCGATCTTGACCGTGCGCTCCTCCCACCCTGTCGGCAAGTGCGCGAAATCGCCCGGGTCGCAACCTTGCGCGCAGTAGCCGTGTTTCTCGTGGAACGGGGACCTCAAAGCTCAACCCATACCGCAAGGGCCTGGCCGCCAATCAAGACATCCTCGCCCGCCACGCCTACCAGGCGCTCGAACACAACCCGGGGCGTCACCGCCTCTGACTTGGCCGGCATCACCAGCCCGAGCCCGCCTTGTCGAACTCAGATGTTCGACTCGGCGTGAAGGTGAAGCCTTGCAGATCCCCCTTCTGAATTGCCCAAAGGCTGCGTGCCGTCCTGTCTCCTGAAGCTACTTCTTCCGCGTCCTGGCGCTGCTGTTCCCTGAGGAAGGCAAGCCCTTGGTGAGCTCCAGCGCTGCGCCCTAGGGCCTCGGCCACAAAGGCATCGGCGGCCATGCCGTTGCCGAGCAGTTCCATGGCAACAGAGGCCGAAACGCCTGCGGCATCCAGGGCCGCGCCCAGTCTTGCCCAGTATTCCATCTGTTGCGCAAGCGGCCGGACGAGCGCCTGACTCACCCTTTGAGCCATCGCATAGAGATCGTCTGAAACACGGATTGATTGAGCCATGCAGTCATTTTGTGTGGCAAATTGCCGCATCACAAGGGGCAACTCCTGTTGGGCCGTCAAGGATTGCGTGAGCCGCGCGGGCGAGGTCTGAGACAACTCGCAAGAGCCACTGAACCAGGGACGTTGTCGATCATGCCAGACCGGTGCCCGGTGGGTTTTGCAGGCACAGCGCATGACTTCGGTTGTTGGCGTTTGGCTCGGCGCTCGTCAACATGACTTCGCTGGCTGCTTACGATCAAGGCGCGGGTGTCAGGCAACGAGTTGCGCCCGCGGCCGCAGCACCACGGCATCTGCCGTGCGTACATAGGCGGTCACCGCGCCTTGAATTCCGCAATGGCCCAGTCGAGGAAGACCCGCACCCGCGGTGAAAGCTGCCGACCACGCGCATAAAGCAGCGACACCGGAGCGGACAGCGGCGGTGTGTCTTTGAGAATCTCGACCAATGCTCCACTGCGTAGATCCGCCTCGACATGGAAACGCGGCACCTGGGCGAGGCCAAGGCCGAGCCTGATGCCAGCCAGGTAGCTCTCCGTGCCTGTGACCGTGAACGGGCAGGGCAGGGACAGCGAGCGCAGTTCCTTGCCGACCTGAAACTCGAGCGGCGTCACCTGCCCCGTCGTGATCGAGCGCAGTCCAACGGCGCGGTGCCGGCTCAGCTCATCGACATTGCCCGGAGTTCCGAACTTCTCCAGATAGGCCGGCGTGGCGCAGGTCAACCGTTGCAACGTGGCCACCTGGCGCGCGGCCAGTTCGCTGTCGCGCAGCTGTCCGTAGCGCAGCGCGCAGTCCACGCCCTCCTGCACGAGGTCCACCCAGCGGTCGCTTTCGCTCATGGCGATCTGGATGTCCGGGAAGCGCGCGAAGAATCCCGGCAGGCCCGGCAGCAGGAAGTGGCGCGCCAGCGTGCCCTGGACCTCGATGCGCAGTTGCCCTTTGGCCGGAACGCCCTTGAATGCGCCTTCGGCGTCTTCCACGTCGTCGAGGATGCGCAGGCAGCGCTGGTGGAAGGCTTCGCCGTCCAGTGTTGGCCGCACCACCCGCGTCGTCCGCTGCAACAGGCGCACGCCGAGTCGGGCTTCCAGTTCGGCGATCACCTTCGTCGCAGTCGAGCGGGGGATTTCCATGTCGTTCGCTGCGAGCGTGAAGCTGCGCCGCTCGACGATGCGGGCGAACAGGCGCATGGCGTCAATCCGGTCCATCGGAAGCCTCCGGCAGCTTTGTTCGTTAACGGGAAACAGTCCTGTGCAATCCAGACTGATTATCTCTGAGGCGCGAATCGGCACAGTTACACCACGCCGCCAACACACGGCGCAACTTCCAGGAGCAATCGCCATGAGCACCCAGCACAAAGTCGCCATCGTCACCGGCGCATCCCGCGGCATCGGAGCCGCCATCGCGCAACGTCTTGCCCGGGACGGCTTCACCGTCGTCCTCAACTTCGCAGGCCGGGCAGCCGACGCCGAGCAACTGGTCGGCAAGATCGAGGCGGCGGGCGGCCGCGCGATCACCGCCCAGGCCGACGTGAGCGATCCGGCCGCCGTGGCGCGCATGTTCGACGCCGCGGAGGCCGCGTTCGGGGGCGTGGACGTTGTGGTCAACAACGCCGGCATCATGAAGCTCGCCCCGATGGCCGAAAGCGACGACGCGCTCTTTGACAGCCAGGTCGCCATCAACCTGAAGGGCACGTTCAACACGCTGCGCCAAGCTGCGCGCCGGCTGCGCGATGGCGGCCGGATCATCAACTTGTCCACCAGCGTCGTCGGGCTGAAACTCGAAACCTACGGCGTGTATGCGGCGACGAAGGCCGCGGTCGAGACGATGACGGCGATCCTGTCCAAGGAACTGCGCGGCCGCTCGATCACGGTCAATGCCGTGGCGCCCGGGCCGACCGGCACGGACCTGTTCCTGAATGGCAAGTCGGACGAGGCGGTGGCACGCCTGGCGAAGATGAACCCGCTCGAGCGCCTGGGCACACCGGACGACATCGCCAGCACGGTGGCCTTTTTGGCAGGACCCGACGGCGGCTGGATCAACGGGCAGGTGCTGCGCGCAAACGGCGGCATGGTCTGAACCGGCGATCGCCTGGATTCAATGTCGATTCTTCTACGGAGAGCCTTATGAGCAAGATCATCCTCGTCACGGGCGCGTCGAGCGGCTTCGGCCGCCTGACCACCCTGTCCCTGGCCCGGGCCGGACACACCGTCTACGCCTCCATGCGCGATATCGCGGGCCGCAACGCCAAGAGCGCCGTGGCGATGGCCGCGGTCCCGGGTTGCGATATCCGCCCGATCGAACTCGACGTGGAGTCGGAAGCTTCGGCCGAGGCTGCCGTCGCGAAGATCGTGGCTGCGAGCGGCCGCATCGATGTGCTGGTGCACAACGCCGGCCACATGATGTTCGGTCCGGCCGAGAGCTTCACGCCCGAGCAATTCGCGCAGCAATACGATGTGAACGTCCTCGGCACGCAGCGCGTCAACCGTGCCGCGTTGCCGCACATGCGGGCCGCGCGCAAGGGTTTGCTGGTCTGGGTTTCGAGTTCGAGCGCGGCCGGCGGCACGCCGCCCTATCTCGCCCCGTACTTTGCCGCCAAGGCCGCGATGGACACCCTGGCCGTGCAGTACGCCCGCGAACTGGCGCGCTGGGGCATCGAGACCAGCATCGTCGTGCCGGGCGCCTTCACCAAAGGCACCAACCATTTCGCCAATGCCGGCCATCCGGCCGACGCCGCGCGACTCGCCGGATACGAGTCCGACGGGCCGTACAAGGACTTCGGCGCCCAGGTGCAGAGGGTCTTCGCGGAGATCGTGCCGGAGGATGCAGACGTCCAGCGCGTTGCTGATCGGATCGCCGGCATCGTCGACATGCCAGCCGGCAAGCGCCCGTTTCGCGTCACCTGCGACCCGACGCAGGACGGCGCAGATGTGAGCTTCGCCGTGATGGACCGCATCCGCGCCGAGATGCTGCATCGCGTGGGGTTGTCGGATCTTCTGACGGCCACAGTTTGAGAAGGGAGTCCGATCATGTACGCCATCATGGGAGTGACCGGGCAGGTCGGCGGCGTCGCCGCCACCGCCCTGCTTGACGACGGCCATCCGGTCCGGGCGATCGTGCGCAGCGCGGACCGCGCAGCGGCCTGGCGCGCGCGCGGTTGCGAAGTGGCCATCGTGCCCGACGCCAGCGATGCGCGGGCGCTTGCCGCGGCCCTCGAAGGGGTGCGCGCTGCGTTCCTTATGAACCCGCCGAACTACGATCCCGAGCCGGGCTTTCCCGACACGCGGCAGGTGGCCAGCGCCTTCGCCCAGGCCTTGACCCGTGCACGACCGGCGGCGGTGGTTTTCCTCTCGACCGTGGGCGCCCATGTCGAGCGGTTCAATCTGCTCAACAACGGCGGGCTGGTCGAACACGCATTGCGGGATACGGGCCTGCCCGTGGCGCTGTTGCGGCCTGCCTGGTTCTTGGAGAACGTGGCTTGGGACGTGGCAAGCGCGCGCGGCGGAGCGATCGAAACCTATCTGCAACCGCCAGAACGCGCTATCGACATGGTCAGCGTTCGCGACATCGGCGCGACGGCGGCCGAACTGCTCCAGCAGGACTGGTCCGGGGCGCGGACGATCGAACTCGCCGGACCGGCCAAGGTCAGTCCGAACGATATCGCCGCGGCCTTCACGCAGGCGCTGGGGCGCCGGGTCGGAGTCCGGACCGTGACCCGGGCGGATTGGGAGGCGCGCTTTCGGGCGCAAGGCATGCGCCATCCGGAAGCGCGGATCGCGATGCTGGACGGATTCAACGCTGGCTGGCTCGATTTTTCGCGGCAAGGTGTCGAGCAGCGCACGGGATCCACGCCAATCACGAGCGTTGTTCATGAGCTGGTGGCCAAGACCGAAGCGTGAGGCCACCCTATCGCCCAGTACGGGCCGTGATCGCCCAGGGTGCCCAAAGTTCAAAGTTGAGCGCAACGAAGACCCGATCGTTCAAACTTGAATGAGACGCCGGTTCAACGCCCGATGCCTCGTCAGGCGCCAAGTGGTTGATCAGCGTCAGCTTTCAGTTTTGGGTTGAACGCAAACCAACAGTCGGTTTGCCCATCCCGCAGCGATCATGTCCCTGGCCACAACAGGCCACGGCTTCAAATGGCCATGCCGACATCCTTGGCCCATCGCCGGATACGGCGAATTAGCGTGTCCTGGGCCGCGCCATCGAGTGGCATCTTCGGCACCCAAGCCAGCATTTCTTTTCCGTCCACAAAACCGCGCGTGAGCATGGCCTGGCAAAACGGCCGGTCTTTTTCGCGGCCAGCCGAGGCCTTCGACAGAAACAGGTCGGTAAGACTCAGGCAGTGGCCGATTCGTCCGTCAGTGAAGTAAGGCGACCCGATCTTGACCGTGCGCTCCTCCCACCCTGTCGGCAAGTGGGCGAAATCGGCAGGGTCGCCACCTTGCGCGTAGTAGCCGTGCTTCTCGTGGAACGGGGAGCCCTCGCCGAGATTGACGTCTATTGCCTCCGTCTTGGCCGGATCGTTTCGCACGTAAACATCGGCTTCCATTGACGCGGTGAACTCTGGGCCGGGATCCGGCTTTGCGCCCAGCACGGACTGACTGCCGAACACCACGATCTCGTAGACATCCGCGTGTTCGCAGCAGACCTGGATGAGGTGTGCGAGCTGCTCGAAGGTCATCGCGCATCTTCCGGGTTGATCAACTGGTCGAGGGTGTCGGCTTTACTGCTCAGAGTCACCCCACGCTTGATGGCATTGACCTCACTGATGATCTCCCGCCGCTCTTGTTCCGACAGCGCGAAGGCCAGCGGAGAAGCCTGGCGAAGCTGCTTGGCGCGCTGGGTTGGGCCAAGTGCCTTCTTCCAAGCCCGTGCCTCCAAGATGTCCTCCCATTCCGCCCAGAGCGACATAGAGCGCGACCCGGGGTTCGTGTCACGCCACGTCCGGAGCGTGTTCATCACCTTCTGCAGTAGCTCGGGGTGTTGCTTGATCTTCGCTACCGCAGCTTCATGCAGCGCGAGGCTTTGCAGGTCTTGCACTTGGTGCAGACGCGACTTGGCCTGAATCTGAATCGTCAGATCTGGGCGGTCATGTTTGGACCGCGCGGCGGCCGTCCCGGCCGGCGCGGGCTGCAAAGTATCACTGGCCAGCATCGCAAGCTCGCCCGCGACGCCCAGCACGGACATGACGCGCAGGTAGTTTCCCATGCTGGGCGACGGGCTCCCAGACTCGATCGCGCCCAGCGTCATCCGGGAGATTCCCGCCTTCTCCGCCATCTCCACCGTGCCCATGCGCAGCGCCTTGCGCAATGCGCGCAAGCGGTCGCCCAGTTGGAGCAGCACCTGGCGCTCCAGCGGAGAAATGGGGGTCGAATGGGTGACGGTCATTTGGCAACAATACTAGTCAAAAACTGCTTATTTGTCTAATATTATTGACAGTTTTAGGCCAAGCTATCGGCGTGGCGCACGCACCGAGCAAGCTGACGATCTGCAGCTGGTGCAACTTGATCGGCCTGCGACTGAGGGCGCCCTGGTGTGGGCATCAGGTCTTCCAGGCTGGCATCAACCATCGCCGCCCGATTCAACGACTCGAAGAAGCGCAAGCGCCTCGCCTTGAGCGAGCACAGCCCCCGCGAGGTGATGGAACCCTATCGCCCAGTACTGGCCGTGGCCACCCTCAGCGCCGCGGATGCGCGGCTTCTAGGGCTTGCACCAGCAAGGCGGCCGCCCGGGCTGGTGGGGGATCATTGCGGTGGATGCAGGAGAAGCGGCATTCATAACCGAGCAGGCCGGCAGACACGGCTCGCATGCGCTGCGCCTCGACGAAGGGCTGAGCGTAGTGGTCGGGAAGGAAGCCGACGAAGCTACCGCTCAGAATCAGCAGGGCTACAGCCTCCTGGTCGGAGGCGCTAGCGTGGCGCTCGAGCTTGCGCGCGTGGGTGAGCCGCAGGTTCGGTGAGTGGTAGTCAAGACCTGCCAGCCTCTGGCGGCGCAGGTCGGCCCAGTCCCAACGCCGCTCGGCTTCGGCGAACCAGGCATGGCCGCGGCCGACATAAAGCTTCATCGACTCCCCGAACAGCGGCCAGTAGGCCAAGCTGTCCGAGCGCCGGTGTTCGGGCACGATGCCGACCTGGAACTGCCCGCCGAGCACGCCTTGTTCGATGGCCGCAATCGTGCCCACATGCACATGCAGCTTCACGCTCGGTGCGGCGCGGTGAAAGGCCTCGAGCGCGCGCTCAACGTGGCTCTCGGGATTGCTGACCGTCTTCTCGAAGATCGCCAGATGCAGCTCGCCGCCAACTTGCTGGTGGATGCCTTCGACACGTGATCGGAAATCTGTCGTGGCAGCGAGCAGCTGCAGTGTCGCCGCGTAGAGCTCCTTGCCCTCGGCAGTCAGCGCGAAGCCGGCCCGGCCGCGGCGGCACAGCACCAGGCCCAGCCGCTCCTCGAGGTCCTTGATCTGTCGGCTGATTGTCGGCATGCCGACATTGAGCTCGAGCTCGGCCGCCGCAATGCCGCCGCATTCGGCCACGGCCTTGAACACGCGCAGCAGGCGCAGGTCGACGTCGGCGATCTGGCCCGGTAGCTTCGCCTGCACTTTTACTTTCATGGAATTGCAAGTTCACATTGATGAGTTGTCATTGTCTGAAATTATTGAGAAGGGGACCATCGCGGCACCATCTCCGTGATCAAAGGGAAAGCCATGTCTGCATTTGCTCCGCGCGCCGACGGCTGGATGGACGCCCATTGGATGGCGTTCACCGGCAACCGCGAGTTCAAGGCCAACCCGCGCCTGCTCGTGGCCGCCGAGGGCGCCTACTACCGCAGCGAGGATGGCCGGCGCATCTACGACGGCCTCTCGGGCCTGTGGTGTACGGGCCTTGGCCATAGCCGGCGCGAGATCGTCGAGGCTGTGAGCCGCCAGGTCCGCGAGCTCGACTATTCGCCGGCCTTCCAGTTTGCCCATCCCTTGTCCTTTGAGCTGGCCAACCGCATCGTTGCAAAAATGCCCTCGGGCCTGAACCGCGTGTTCTTCACGGGTTCAGGTTCGGAGTCCGTCGACACGGCGCTCAAGATGGCGCGTGCCTACTGGCGTGCCAAGGGCCAGGCCGGCAAGACGCGCTTGATCGGCCGCGCCAAGGGCTATCACGGCGTGAACTTCGGCGGCATTTCGGTTGGCGGCATGGTCGGCAATCGAAAGATCTTTGGTCAGGGCATCGAGGCCGACCATTTGCCCCACACCCAGCCGCCGCTCGGCAGCTTTTTCAAGGGCATGCCGGATCAGGGTGCCGAGCTCGCCGACGAGTTGTTGCAGCTGATCGCCCTGCACGACGCGAGCACCATCGCCGCCGTCATCGTCGAGCCGTTCTCGGGTTCGGCCGGCGTCGTGATTCCGCCGGTCGGCTATCTGCAGCGTCTTCGCGAGATCTGCACGGCGCACGGCATCTTGCTGATCTTTGACGAGGTCATCACAGGCTTCGGCCGCTGCGGCGAGTGGACGGGATCCGCCGCCTTTGGCGTGACGCCCGACATCCTGACGGCCGCCAAGCAGATCACCAACGGCGTCCAGCCCCTGGGCATCGTCGTCGCCAGGCAGGAGATCCACGACTGCTTCATGAACCTGGGCGGACCCGACTACATGCTCGAATTCCCGCATGGCTACACCTACTCGGCCCACCCCGTGGCCTGCGCGGCCGGCCTGGCCTCGCTGGACCTGCTCGAACGCGACGAGGCCCTGGCCCGGGTGAAGACTCTGGCACCGAAGTTCGAAGCTGCCGTTCACGGCCTCAAAGGCGCGCGCCATGTGGCCGACATCCGCAACTACGGCCTGGCCGCCGGCATCAGCGTGGCCGCGGCGCCCGGCGAGTCGGCGAAGCGCCCGTTCGAGATTGCCATGTCCATGTACGCCAAGGGCTATTACGTTCGCTACGGCGGCGACACCATTCAGCTCGCCCCGCCCTTCATCAGCACCGAGGCCGAGATTGATTCCCTGATCTCGGCCCTCGGCGACAGCTTCAACACCACTGCCTGATTGATTGCCTCGTGATCACCCATCTCATCAACGGCCAGACGGCCGAGGGCGGCAGCCGCTGCGCCGATGTCTTCAACCCCGCCACGGGAGCGGTCTCGGGCCAGGTCCGACTCGCGGACGGCGCCACTGTTGAGGCCGCCATCGCCGCGGCCCAGGCCGCCTTCCCGGCCTGGCGCAACACGCCGCCGTTGAAGAGGGCTCGCACGATGAGCCGCTTCAAGGAGCTGCTCGAAGCCCATGCCGACCGCATCTGCCAGCTCATCACCGATGAGCACGGCAAAGTCCTGGCCGACAGTTTCGGCGAGTTGCAGCGAGGCATCGAGAACGTCGAATATGCGAGTTATGCGCCCGAGTTGCTCAAAGGTGAGCACAGCCGCAATGTCGGACCCGGCATCGACGCCTGGTCCGAGTTCCAGCCCCTGGGTGTCTGCGCCGGCATCACGCCCTTCAACTTCCCGGCCATGGTGCCGCTGTGGACGTGGCCGATGGCCGTGGCCTGCGGCAACACTTTCATCCTCAAGCCCTCGGAGCGCGATCCGAGCAGCACGCTGTATATCGCGCAGTTGGCGCAAGAAGCTGGGCTGCCGGCGGGAGTGCTCAATGTCGTCAACGGCGACAAGGAGGCCGTCGATGCGCTGCTGCACGACCCGCGCGTGCAGGCCGTCAGCTTTGTCGGCTCGACGCCCATCGCCGAGTACGTCTATGCCACGGGCTGCATGAACGGCAAGCGCGTGCAGGCCCTGGGCGGCGCGAAGAATCATGCGGTGCTGATGCCCGATGCCGATCTCGACATGGCCGTCAGCGCGCTGATGGGCGCGGCCTTCGGCTCCTGCGGCGAGCGCTGCATGGCCGTGCCGCTGGTCGTGGCCGTCGGCGACTGCACGGCCGATGCACTGCGCGACAAGCTCGTCGCCCAGATTGCCGGCATGAAGATCGGCAGCGGCCGCACCGCCGGCTGCGACATGGGGCCGCTGGTCACACGCGCCCATTTCGACAAGGTGCGCGGCTACGTGGAGCGGGGCGTGGCCGAGGGCGCCGAGCTCATCGTCGACGGCCGCGGCCTGACCGTGCCCGACTTCGAGAACGGCTATTTCCTCGGCCCGACGCTCTTCGACCGCGTTGAGCCCGGCATGCGCATCTACGAAGAAGAGATCTTCGGCCCCGTGCTCGGTATCGTCCGAGTGGAGAGCCTGGCCCAGGCCATGTCCCTGATCGACGCCCACGAGTACGGCAACGGCACCTGCATCTTCACCCGCGACGGCGAGACGGCACGCCATTTCACCGACAACATCCAGGTCGGCATGGTCGGCGTCAACGTATCCCTGCCAGTGCCTGTGGCCTATCACTCCTTTGGCGGCTGGAAGCGGTCGCTCTTCGGAGACCTGCATGCCTACGGCCCCGACGCCGTGCGCTTCTACACGCGCCGCAAACAGATCACCCAGCGCTGGCCATCGTCGGGCGTGCGCGAGGGCGCGGTGTTCGCGTTTCCGTCGAGCCGCTGAGGGCGTCCGCTCGGCCCGCGGTTCAAAGTTCAGAAGCCGAGTCGGTCGCGCAGGCTGTAGTACCAGGCGCCCAGCGTCGTGAAGGGCACGCGCAACATGCGTCCGCCCGGGAAGGGGTGATGCGGCAGACGCGCGAAGGCGTCGAAGCGCTCGGCCTGACCGGCGATGGCTTCGGCCAGCACGCCGCCGATCAGGTGGGTGAAGGTCACGCCATGGCCCGAGCAGCCATGCGAGTAGTAGATGTTGTCGGCAAGCCGGCCGACATCGGGCAGGCGGCTCAGCGTCAGCTGGAAGTTGCCGCTCCAGGCGTAGTCGATGCGCACCTCGGCCAGCTGCGGGAAGGTCTTGGCGAGCTTTGGGCGGATGATGCGGTCGATCGCGTCGAGTTCTGGTGCGCCGTAGGTCACGCCGCCGCCGTAGATCAGGCGGCCGTCTGCCGAGAGGCGGAAATAGTCGAGCAGGTAATTGCAATCCTCGACGCAATGGTTGTGCGGCAGCAGGGCGCGGCCGCGCTCGCCGAGCGGCTCGGTGGCGATCACCTGGGTGCCGCAGGGCATGGAGCGCGCCAGCAGCTTGGGTTCCAGGTCTCCGACATAGGCATTGCAGGCGACGAGCACGAACTTGGCGCGCACCCGGCCCTGGGTCGTGTGCACGACCGGCGCGGTGCCGCGCTCGATGCGCGTCACGCGGCTGTGCTCGTGGATCACGCCGCCGAGCGACTCTAGCCCGGCTGCCTCGCCCTGGGCGAGTCGCAGCGGATGGAAATGACCGCCAGTCGGATCGACGAGCAGGGCCGCGTAGCGGTCCGTGTCGACAAGGGAACGCGCTGCGTCGCCCTCGATGATGTCGAGGCCAGGGTGGCCGAGGCTTTCCCACAAGGCCTTGTGATGCTCGAGCTTGCGCGCCTGCCGGGCATTGACGGCGGCGAAGATGCCGCCGTCCTGCAGATGGCAATCGATCCCGAAATCGCGCACATTGCGGCGCAGCACGGCCGCGCCCTCGAAGGCCATGGCACCCAGGGCCTTGGCGACCTCGGCACCATGGCTGGCGGCGATCACGTCGATATCGCGCGAATAGCTGTGCACGATCTGTCCGCCGTTGCGACCCGAGGCGCCCCAGCCGACGCGCGCCGCCTCGAGCACGACGACGCGCAATCCGCGCCGCGCCAGCGCGATGCCGGTGTTCAGCCCCGTGTAGCCGGCGCCGACGATGCAAACATCCGCTTCCACCGTCCCCTGGAGCGTGGGACGGATGTCCTGCGGCAGCATCGAGGCGGCGTAGTAGCTGCGGACATGGTCGTCGCTCGTCTGATCAGCGTGCACGATGGTCTTCGCTTCTGTCGGATGTTTCGACGCGCAGCCAGGTCGTCTTCAGCTCCGTGTACTTGTCGAAGGCATGCAGCGACTTGTCGCGACCATTGCCCGACTGCTTGAAGCCGCCGAAGGGCACCGTGATGTCGTCCTCGTCGTATTGGTTGACGTGGACCGTGCCGGCCCTCAGCTGGCGCGCGACGCGGTGAGCGCGGTCTACATGCGAGGTCCAGACACTGGCCTGCAGACCGTAGCTCGAGTCGTTGGCCTGGGCGATCGCGTCGGCCTCGTCCTTGAAGCGCAACACCGAGAGCACCGGACCGAAGATTTCCTCGCGGGCGATGCGCATCCCGTTGGCAACGCCGTCGAAGATCGTGGGTTCGACGAAGAAGCCACCGCTGGCCTCGCGCGCACGCCGGCCGCCGGCCACGGCGCGGGCGCCTTCGGCGGTGCCGGCCTCGATATAGCCGAGCACCGTGCGGAGCTGGCCCTCGTCGACGAGGGCGCCCATGACGGTGTCCGCGGCCAGCGGATCGCCTACCGCATAACGCGGTGCCTGGGCGGCAAGCCGGGCGACGAAATCGTCGGCGATGCTATCGTGTACGAAGACGCGCGAAGGCGCGTTGCAGCTCTCGCCCTGGTTGAAGAACATGCTGCCGGCAATGGTGGCGGCGGCACGATCGAGATCGTCGAAGTCGGGGAAGACGAGCACGGCTGACTTGCCGCCGAGCTCGTTGTAGACGCGCTTGAGGTTGGAGCGGCCGGCGTAATCGAGCATGCGTCGCCCCACGCGCGTGGAGCCGGTAAAGCCGATGGCGTCCACGTCCATGTGCAGGGCCAAGGCTTCGCCGGCCTCGTGGCCGTAGCCGGGCACGACGTTGAACACACCCTCGGGCAGACCGGCCTCGAGCGCCAGCTCGGCCAGGCGCAGGGCCGTGAAAGGCGATTTCTCGCTTGGCTTGAGGACGACCGAGTTGCCGGCAGCGAGCGCGGGACCGATCTTCCACGAGGCCATGATCATCGGGTAGTTCCAGGGCACGATGGCGCCGATCACGCCCATGGGCTCGCGCTGAATCAGGGCCAGGGCGTTGGCGGCCGTCGGCGCAATTTCGTCATAGATCTTGTCCACGGCCTCGGCGTACCAGGCGACGCAGCGCGCCGCTGCCGGCACGTCCACAGCGAGCGAATACTGAATGGGCTTGCCCATGTCCAGAGTCTCGAGCAGGGCGAGCTCCTCGCGGGCCCCGAGCATCAACTCGGAGAACTTCTGCAGCACGCGCTTGCGCTGGGCCGGCGCCTGGCCGGACCAGCGGCCGTCGTCGAAGGCGGCACGGGCGGCCCGCACGGCCGCATCGACCTCCGCAGACTGGCCACGCGCAACCGCGCCGAGCAGCCGGCCGTCGATCGGCGAATGCTTGTCGAAGGTCTCGGCAGCGTCGACGCGGCGGCCATTGATCAGGCCGCGCCCGTCGACGACGAGGGCCTGGGCGCGGGCGTGCCAGTCGGGGGTGTCGTGCTTGTTCATGCTGGGTTCTCCTGCTTGTTCTTGCCTTGCCGCGCCAGCCACAGACTCGCGGCGATCACGCCCAGCGAGACCACGACCACGATCACGGTGGCAACGGCGTTGATGAGGGGCGACAGGCCGAGCCGCGCCCGCGAGAAAATCACCATCGGCAGCGTCGTCGCGCCCGGCCCCGAGAGGAACTCGGAGAGCACGACATCGTCGAGCGAGAGTGTGAAGCTCAGCAGCCATGCCGAGGCCAGCGATTGGCCGATCAGGGGCAGGGTGACGAGCCAGAAAACCTGCCAGGGCTGTGCCCCAAGGTCCAGGGCCGCCTCCTCGAGCTGGGCCGGTAGCTCGCGCAGCCGCGCCTCGATGACGATGGTGGCGTAGGACAGGCACAGCAGCACATGGCCGAGCCAGATCGTGACGAAGCCGCGGCGCGGGAAGCCAAGCAGATGCTGGAGCGAGACCAGGAAGAGCATCAGTGAGAGGCCGACGATGACCTCGGGCATCAGCAGCGGTGCGTTGATCATGCCGATGAAGAGCGCGCGGCCGCGGAAACGGCGCAGCTTGACGATGGTCCAGGCGGCGAGCAGGCCCAGCGCTACCGCCGCCGTCGCGCTGAAGAAAGCCACGCGGGCCGACAGGCCGAGGGCTCCCATCAATTCCTCGTCCTGCCCGAGCAGGCCGAACCATTTGAGCGTGAAGCCGGTCCAGGCCTCGGGCACCGGCGAGTCGTTGAAGGAGTAGACGATCAGGGCGACGATGGGCAAGTAGAGAAATGCATAGCCGCCCAGCAGCCAGATGCGGCTGACGCCGCGCGCAAGCTTGACTGCATTCATCATGGCCGTGCCTCCTCGGCCTGGGCCCGGTTGTACAGGGCCATGGGCAGGAGCACGAGCAAGCACAGCAGCACGGCAATGGCCGAGGCCAGTGGCCAGTCGTTGTTGCCGAAGAACTCATCCCACAGCACCCGGCCGATCATCAGCGTGCGCGGGCCGCCAAGCAGTTCCGGCGTCACGTATTCACCGACGCACGGGATGAAGACGAGCATGGCGCCGGCGACGATGCCACGCCGCGACAGCGGCACGGTGATGCGCCAGAAGGTGCTCCAAGGCGTGGCGCCGAGGTCGGCGGCGGCCTCGAGCAGACGCACGTCGAGCTTGGACAGCGTGGCGTAGAGCGGCAGCACCATGAAGGGCAGGTAGGTGTAGACCATGCCGACGAGCAGGGAGAAAGGCGTGTGCATCAAGAGACCCGGCGCCTCGATCAGGCCCAGGGCTGCGAGCAGCCGGTCAAGCCCCAGCGCGTGGATGGGCGTGGCCACCCAGCCGCCCGGGCTCAGCAGCACCTTCCACGCGTAGACACGCAGCAGGAAGGAGGTCCAGAAGGGCAGCATCACCAGCATCATCAAGAGCGGCTGATGCGACGGCTTGCTGCGTGCCATGAAATAGGCAAAGGGGTAGCCGATGGCGAGGCAGCCGATGGTGGTCAGCGCCGCATAGCGCAGGCTGCTCAGGTAGGCCCGCAGGTAGAGGTCGTCCTGGCCGAGGAACAGGTAATTTGCGACACGCAGGCGCAGGCTCAGCGTGCCGTCGCTGTAGTTGAAGATGTCGCCAACGCGCACGGCTTCCATCTCCGAGAAGCTGATGCGCAGCACGATCAGAAACGGCAAGGCGAAGAAGAGCAGCAGCCAGGCATAGGGCACGCCGACGACGGCGTGCGCACCGTTCGGGCGCAGGAGCTTGAGCGCAAAGGTCTTGGTCATGCCCGTCACTGTGTTAGCACGATCTGCGCCGAGTCGCTCCAGCTCGCCCAGGCCTCGTCGCCGATGGCCAGGGCCTCATCGCCGTGCCTCTCGGTGTTCGCCTGCGAGATCTTGAGCCGGGTGCCGCTGGCCAACTGCAGGTGATAGACCGTGTAGGCGCCGAAGTAGGAGCGCTCCATCACTCGAACGCGAGCAACGTTGAACTGCGTGTCGGCCGGCGCGGCGCGGGAGAGTTGGATTTTCTCGGGCCGCAGCGCCACGGCCAGGTTCTGGCCGAGGTGGCCGCTGATGCCATGGCCGACGCGGTGCTTCACATCCGTGCAGGCGATCACGACGTGGTCGGGCTCGTCGACCTCCACCACGCCGTCCATCAGGTTGACGTTGCCGATGAAGTCGGCGACGAAGCGGCTCGTCGGCGTCTCGTAGATCTCGCGCGGTGGGCCGACCTGGAGCAGCCGGCCCTCGCTCATCACGGCGATGCGCGAGGCCAGGGTCATGGCCTCCTCCTGGTCGTGCGTGACCATCACGCAGGTGACGTCGACCTCGCGGATGATGCGGGCGAGCTCGACCTGGGTCTCCTCGCGAAGTTTCTTGTCGAGGGCGCCAAGCGGCTCGTCCAGCAGCAGCAGGCGCGGACGCTTGGCAAGGCTGCGCGCGAGTGCCACGCGCTGCTGCTGGCCGCCGGAGAGTTGATGTGGTTTGCGTTTCGCATAGGGCTTGAGTTGGACGAGCTCGAGCATCGCGTCCACCCGCTCGGCCACCTCGTCGCGCGGCCTGCCCTCGCGGCGCAGACCGAAGGCGATGTTGTCCCAGACGCTCAGGTGCGGGAACAGCGCATAGCTCTGGAACATCATGTTGATCGGCCGCAGATGCGGCGGCAGATCGGCGAGCTCCTGTCCATCAAGGACGATGCGCCCGCTCGTCGGCGTCTCGAAGCCGGCCAGCATGCGCAGCAGCGTGGTCTTGCCGCAGCCCGAGGAGCCGAGCAGCGCGAAGATCTCGCCGCGCTCGATGGACAGCGACACGCCGGCCACGGCGACCGCGCCGCCGCCAAAGTCCTTGACCACCCGGTCGATCTGGAGGAATGCCATGAGCTTGCGGCTTTTCAGTAGCCGGACTTGAAAGAAGTGAAGAGATGGGTCATTTGCCGGCGCGTCTCGTTGGTCAGTGCGTCGGGCGGGACCATGCGGACCATCTCGGCCTCGCTCGGGTAGACGGTCGGGTTGTTGGCGATCTCGGGGCGGATCAGCGGGCGGGCCGCGCGGTTCGGGCTCGAGTAGAAGACTTTGTTCGAAATCGCCGCGGCAATCTCGGGACGCAGGATGTAGTTGATGAACCGGAGCGCGTTGTTGGGGTGGGGCGCGTCGGCCGGGATGACCATGGTGTCCATGAAGAGGATGCCGCCGCTGCTCGGCAGCAGGGCCTCGATATGCTGGCCGGTCTTGCCGGCGATAGCGCGCTGGCGCGCGATATTGATGTCGCCGGACCAACCGAGCACGACGCAGATCGAGCCGTTGGCGAGGTCATTGATATAGCCGGAGGAGCTGAACAGCGTCACATAGGGCCGGATGCTCTTGAGCAGCGGCGGCAGCTCGCGGTAGTCGTCCATCGAGTGGCTGTAGGGCGGCCGACCGAGGTAGTGCAAGGCGGCCGGCACGACCTCGGTGGCCGAGTCCATGAAGCTCACGCCGCAGGACTTGAGGCGCGAGACGTAGCGCGGGTTGAAGAGCAGCTCCCAGGAGTTCTCGGGCAGGGGCAGGGGCGCGATCGCGGCGCGCACCTTGTCCACATTGATGCCGACGGTCGTGAAGCCCCAGAGCCAGGTCACCATGTACTGGTTGCCCGGATCGAGCCGAGCGAGCTGGGACTGCAGCTGCGGGTCGAGATTGGCGTAGTTACTCAGCTTGCGCTTGTCGAGCTTGCGCAGCAGGCCGCCGTCGGCCTGGATCTTGGCCCAGTACGAAGAAGGTACGACGAGGTCGTAGCCGGTGTCGCCGGCGACCATCTTGGCATGCACGATCTCGTTGTTGTCGAAGGTGTCGTAGCGGACCTTGATGCCCGTCTCCTTCTCGAAGCCGCGGATCGTGTCATCGGCGATGTAGTCCGACCAGTTGTAGATGTTGAGAACCTTCTCTTCTTCCTCGTCGGCCCGGGCCTGTCGGAAGCCGACGAAGGCGAGCAGCAGGACCAGACCGGCGAGGAAGCGCTGCATATCAGAAGGTGTAGCTCGCGCCGACCGTGTAGTTGCGGCCGATCGCGCCGTCCTGATGCATGGCCGGGTTGTACGCGGCGCCGCCGGCCTGGGCGCCGTTGCCGGTCGAGCCGAAGGTCTGCAGGTCGTACGGCGCGTGGCGGTCGAACAGATTGGTCACGCTGGCGTGGACGGTGAACTTCTTGCTCACGGCGTAGCGGGCGGCGAAGTTGAAGCTCGTGAACGAGGGCACACTGCAGAAGTTCTGCCCCTGCGCCGGCACGCCGTTCGGGAAGGTGCCTTTGAGCGCGAAGTCGCAGGTGTTCGGGTTGGCCGTCGGATCGAGCACGCTGATGCCGCTGATGTAGTTGGCTGTGCCGGTCAGCTCCAGCGGCCCTTGCGTCCAGGTCAGCGAGGCCTGGATGCGATCGCGCGGCGCGCCGGTGTCGCCCGAGACGAAGCTCGGCCCATGCGTGCCGGCGAAGGCATAGTTCACGCCGCCAAAGGTCATGCTGTAGCGCAGCATGTGGGTGGCGTTGAACTCGCTGCGCAGTTCGCCCCATTCGCCGAGATTCCAGTGCGTGCGCAGGTCGAGATCCAGCCCTGAGGTGTTGGTCACGCTGGCGTTGAGGAAGGGATAGGTCTCGTAGGTGATCGGGCCCACGTTCTCGCCGGGGATGGTCGGATCGGGAGCGGCGCGGTAGATCAGGGCGCCGTAGGCTGCCGGGTTGTTGAGCTGGGTCTGCCCGAGCAGGCCCACGGCGATGATCTGGTCCTTGATGCGGATGTTGTAGTAGTCGACCGAGACGTTGAACCACTCGGTCGGCTCGAGGATCACGCCGAAGGTGTAGGAGTTGGAGCGCTCGGGCTTGAGCTTGGGGTTGGAGAGCTGCAGCTCGGTGATGAAGATCCCACACTGGTTCGGGTCAATGGCCGTGCTGGCATTGCCGCCGGCGCAGAGCACCGGGTCGTAGAGCGGGTTCAGCACGCCAGACGTCGAGCCCGAATGGCCGGTCTCGGCCGGGTTCGGCGCGCGGAAGCCCTGGGCATAGGTGCCGCGCAGCGTGAAGCTCTTGCTCGGGACGTACTTGAAGCCGAACTTGGGTGTGGCCGAATTGCCGTAGGTGTCGTAATGGTCGGCACGGGCGGCGGCATCGAGCTCGAGCTCTTTGGTCACCGGTGCGACGAGTTCGCCATAGGCGGCCCAGACGGTCTGCTTGCCGGCGGCGAAGGAGTAGATCGGGCTGTACTGGTCACCGCTGGCGAAGCTGGCCGGGAAGCCCTCGTTGAGCTTGCGGGAGATCAGGTCAGTGCCCAGACCCAGCGAGAGCGGGCCGCCCGACAGCGTCATCAGCTCGCGGCTGCCGTGAACGCTGACGAAGTTGAGTTCGTTGGTCGAGGTGGCGTAGCCGGTCGGCGCGATCTCCTGGCGCAGAGCCGGGCTGATCGTGAGCGTCTGGCCGGGCACGAAATGGCCGTTGTTGAGCGCGCCCTGAAAGCCCTGGACGGACAGGAAGTTGGCGCTGACGAGCTTGGTCTCGGTGCGCGTCACGCCAAGCGAGGCGTCGATGTCCCAGTCGCCGAGCTGGCCCGAGAGCTCGGCCACCAGGCGGCTGGAGGTGGTCTTGGTGCTCTGCAGCTGGGGTCCCAGCTGGGCGAGCGAATCGGTGAAGGGCGTCGTGCCGTCAGACTGTATGAAGGTGTAGGGATTGCCGGCCGGATTCGGGATCGGGTTCTGCGAGTTCGACGGGCCGAAGGCGAAGCTCTGCAGGCCGGCGCTCACGTCGTTAAACACGCCGACCTGCTCGCCCTTGCTCGTGAACACCGAGGCCTGCAGATTCGCCGTCCAACCGTCGGACAGCTGCTTGGTGACGCGGCCAAGCAGGTTCAGGTTGGAGGTGCGCGGCTGAAGCTGGAGTTGGTCGTTGCCGGCGAGGTTGGGCCTGCCGTTGCTCGAGAAAATGTCCGAGGTGCCGCCCCATTTAGACCAGTCCGTGATGGCCAGGTAGGGGCGGCTCTTGAGCAGCACCGGGTCCTGGTGGCGCGCCTCGAGCGAGAGATAGGCGTTGTAGCCGTCGCCGGTGAGGTCGCCGATGCCGCCGGTGATCGAGGCATGGTTGACCTTGCCGTCGCCATGTCCGGTGACGCCGGTCTCACCGCTGATCGTTACGCCCTTGAAGCTCTTCTTGAGAATGACGTTGACGACGCCGGCCATAGCATCGGAGCCGTAGACGGCCGAGGCACCGTCCTTGAGCACCTCGATGCGCTCGACGGCGTCGAAGGGGATGGAGGCGATGTCCACGAAGTCGCGCTCGCCATCGTCGGGCATGGGGTAGGAGGCCATGCGGTGGCCGTCGATCAGCACCAGCGTTGCGCCCACCGTCAAGCCGCGCAGCGCCACGCCCGAGCCACCGGCTGCGAAGGCGCTGGCATTGCCTTGGCTCAGCGAGCCCATATTGTTGGCTGTGATGCCTTGCAGCACGTCGGCCAGATTGCTGTAGCCCGACTGCTTGAGGTCGTCAGCCTTGAGCGTCTGCACGGGGCTTGGCGTTTCGGCACTGATGCGCCGGATGTTGGAACCCGTGACCACCACGGTGCTCAACTTCACCTTGTCGGCGCCCTCGTTGGCGGTGGCCGGGTCAGCGTTGACTGGCACGGTTTGCGCATGGACAGCGGACGCTGCGAGCAGCGGTAGCGCCAGCAGACAGGCCGAGGCTAGCGTCTTGAGAGGGAAGCGAGTCACGTTGTTGTTCATGGTGGGTTCCAGAGCTCCAAAGGGTCGATGTTGAAAGGCCGAAGCTGGGGCATGCGCGGTCGTTCGACTACTTGAACCAACCGCGCTGCCTGAGATCGTTCAGGGTCAGGTCCAGGCAGCGCTTGATCAACTGCATCATTTCGTCGATCTGCTCTCGGGTCATCACGAGAGGCGGGGCGATGATCATCCGATCACCGACGGCACGCATGATGAGCCCGTTGCCGAAGCAGTGTCCGCGGCACACCATGCCGACCTCCAACTCGCTAGCAAATCCCGCGCCCGAGGTCTTGTCCTTGACGAGTTGTACGGCGCCCATCATTCCGCAGGTCTGCACCTCACCCACCAAGGGGTGATCCTCAATTTCGAGGAAGCGCTGCGCCAGATAGGGGCCGACGTCCTCGCGTACGCGGCGTACCAGGTCCAGCTCGCGCAACAGGCCGATGTTGGCGATGGCCACGGCACAGGACACCGGGTGGCCCGAGTAGGTGAAGCCGTGGGTGAACTCGCCGCCCTTCTCGATCAGGGCGCGGGCGACGCGCTCGCCGACCATCACGCCGCCCAGCGGCACATAGCCCGAGGTCACGCCCTTGGCGAACGTCATCAGGTCGGGGCGCGTGCCGAAGGTTTCGCATCCGAACCAGTTGCCAGTGCGGCCGAAGCCGCAGATGACCTCATCGCTGACGAGCAAGATGCCGTACTTGTCGCAGATGCGCTGGATCTCGGGCCAGTAGGTCGAGGGCGGCACGATCACCCCGCCGGCGCCCTGCACGGGTTCGCCGATGAATGCGGCAACGCGCTCGGGGCCGACTTCGAGAATCTTGGCCTCGAGCCAGCCGGCCGCGATGAGGCCGAACGCCTCACGGCTGTGCTCGCGCCCCAGTTCGAACCAGTGCGGCTGTTCGATGTGCACGATATCGGGGATCGGCAGGCCGCCTTGCTCGTGCATGCCGCTCATGCCGCCCAATGAGGCACCGGCCATGGTGGAGCCGTGGTAGCCGTTCTTGCGGCTGATGATGACCTTGCGCGCGGGCTCGCCCATCACGTCCCAGTACCGCCTCACCATGCGCACGATGGTGTCGTTACCTTCTGAGCCCGAGCAGGTGAAGAAGACATGCTGGAATTGCGGCGGCGTGACCTCGGCCAGCAGCTCGGCCAGCTCGATGGCCGGCACGGTCGCGGTTTGAAAGAAAGCGTTGTAGAAGGGCAGTTCCTTCATCTGGCGCGTCGCCGCGTCGACCAGGGCCTGCTGGCCGTAGCCGGTATTCACGCACCACAGGCCGCTCATGGCGTCGAGAATCTTCTGTCCCTCGCTGTCCCACAGATAGATGTTTTCTGCGCGCTCGATGATGCGCGCGCCCTTGCGCGCAAGGCCGGCATGGTCGGTGAACGGGTGCAAGAAATGTCTTGTGTCTGCCTGCTGCAGATCAAGGGTGCTGCGAGTGTTCAATGGAGTCTCCTCAAACATGCAAGAGAAGGTGCTCGCGTTCCCAGGGCGAGATCACCGTCATGAATTCCTCGTACTCGGTTTCCTTGACCTCGGTGTAGACCGTGACGAAGCTCTCGCCGAGCACAGACGCCAGGTCCTTCTCGGCGCGCAACAGGTTGAGCGCGTCACCGAGGCTGCGCGGGAGCGCGAAGTCACCGAGGTAGGCGTCGCCCTTGCACTCAGGCGTGGGCTCGATGCGATTCTTGATGCCCAGATAGCCGCAGGCCAGAGTGGCAGCCAGGGCCACGTAGGGATTGGCGTCGGCGCCGATCACTCGGTTCTCGATGCGGCGCGCCGAGGGCGCGGCCACCGGCGAGCGAATGCCCACGGTGCGGTTGTCCGTGCCCCACTGGATGTTGATCGGCGCAGCGGTATTGCGGGCCAAGCGGCGGTAGCTGTTCACATAGGGCGCGAACAGGGCCATGGCAGCTGGGATGTATTTCTGCAGGCCGCCGATGTACCAAAAGAACTCCTGGCTGGGCGTCCCGTCTTCATTGGAGAAGAGGTTGCGACCCGTGCGCTTGTCGATGATGCTCTGGTGCACGTGCATGGCGCTACCGGGCTCGCCGAAGATCGGCTTGGCCATGAAGGTGGCGAACATGTCGTGGCGCAATGCGGCCTCGCGCACAGTGCGCTTGAAGAAGAAGACCTCGTCGGCCAGGCCCAGCGGATGGGCATGGAAGAAGTTGATCTCCATCTGGCCAGCGCCGATTTCGTGAATCAGCGTGTCGACGTTGAGCTCCATCTTTTCGCAGTAGTCATAGACGTCTTCGAACAGCGGATCGAACTCGTTGACGGCGTCAATCGAATAGGCCTGGCGCGAGGTTTCGGCGCGACCGCTACGGCCGATGGGCGGCTTGAGGGGCACGTCGGGATCGGTGTTGCGTGCCACAAGGTAGAACTCCAGCTCGGGCGCAACGACCGGATCCCAGCCCTCGTCCTCGAAGAGCTGACAGACGCGGCGCAGCACCGAGCGAGGCGCGAAGGGCACAAGATTGCCGTGGCGGTCGTAGCAGTCGTGGATGATCTGCGCGGTCGGGTCGACGGCCCAGGGTACAAGGCGCGCCGTGGTCGGGTCGGCGCGCAGGTGCATGTCCATGTCGTTGGGGCTGATGACGTCGTAGTAAGGCCCTTCTTCAGGGAACTCGCCCGTCACGCCCATGGCCACGACCGCCTCAGGCAGTCGCATGCCGCGATCCTCGGTGAATTTTTCGCGCGGCAAGATCTTGCCGCGGGCTACGCCCGTGAGGTCGGGGACGAGGCATTCAATTTCGGTCACACGGTGGTTGCTGAACCACTGCTCCAGTTCACCGAACGTGAAATCGTTTCTGAGCACCATAAAGCACCTTTGGGTCTGCGTCGGGCCGGGGATGTCGTGATGCGGCCTGAATTGGGAAGCGCTGGAGGAGCGCGGGACAGGAACTCGGGACAAGAACTCGGGCGTCTCTTGGCGGACGCCTTCGCGAGAAGCGCCGAAGCGGGCGCTAGGTCTCCGGATCGGTCTTGGAGTCGTGGCGAAGGCTGCGCACCTGATCGCGGTAGTCGCGGCAGGCTTGGCCAAAGGCCTGCAGCAAGGCCATGGAGACCGGGTTGTCGGCGGCCTGCCACTCTGGATGCCATTGCACACACAGCGAGAAGCCGCGCGCCGGCTCGATGCTGAAGGCCTCGACCAGGCCATCGGGCGCGACGGCTTCGATGCGCAGGCCCGGCGCGAGGCGGTTCACGCCCTGGCCGTGCAGCGAGTTGACCTGCACCGGGCCCGTGCCGAGCAGCGCATGCAGTCGTCCGCCCGGCAGCACGGTGACGGCATGCTGCTCGGCATAGGCGATCTGGGGCGGCAAGCCCTTGGGCGCGCGATGGTCGGCCAGGCCCGGTTGCTCCTGTACAGCCTGGTGCAGGCTGCCGCCGAGCGCGACATTGGTTTCCTGGAAGCCGCGGCAGATCGCGAATAGCGGCAGGCCCATGGCTGTCGCGCGGCGGATCAGCGGCAGCGTCAGCGCGTCGCGGTCCGGGTCCAGCGGCAGTTCGGCATCGTGCACATCCTCCTCGAAATGACTCGGGTGGACATTGGAAGGCGAACCGGTGAGGAACACGCCGTCGGCCAGGGCCAGCCAGTCCTCAAGCTCGTCCGGGCCGGCGTTCGGCACTACCAACGGCAGGCCGCCGGCCAGGCGCACGGCGTCGATGTACTTCTTGCCCACGACGTGGAAGGGGTGGTCGCCGAGCTGCCGGTTGCACACCGGCACCAGGATCTGGGGCTTGCGCAGCGCGGTGCTCACAATAGGTCCTTCAGCCGGTAATAGGCCATGCCCAGCACCAACGCTGGCATGCGCATCAGGCGCCCGCCGGGAAAGCGACGGTGGTTCAGGCGCGCGAAGGTGTCGAAGCGTGCGGCGTCGCCATGCATGGCCTCGGCCACCACGCGGCCGGCCAGACCGGTCAGCGCCAGGCCATGGCCCGAGAAGCCTTGCAGATAGTAGACGTTGCGCGCCGCACCGAGGCGACCGAAATCAGGCGCCCGGTTCATCGAGATGTCCACGAAGCCGCCCCAAGCGTATTGCATCGCCACGTCGCCCAACTGCGGAAAACTCTGGAGCAGCCGGGCGCGCATGCTGCTGATCAGCGAGCGTGGCGTGACCGTGCTGTAGCTCACGCGCCCGCCGTAGAGCAGGCGCTGGTCGAGCGTGGGGCGGAAGTAGTCGAGCACGAAGTTCGTATCGCAGACCGCCGAGCGGCTTGGGATGAGCGCGCGCAGCCGCTCGGCTTCCATGGGCTCGGTGCAGGCGATGTAGGTGCCCACGGGCATGATGCGCGCGGCGAGGTCCGGCGCCAGCGAGGGCGCGAGCTCGGGCAAGTAGACATTGCCAGCCAGCAGCACCTGGCGCGCCCGCACCTGGCCTTGCGCCGTGCGCAGCAGCACAGTCTCGCCGTGTTCCATCGATGTGACAGGGCTGTATTCGTGCAGTCGCACGCCCAGGTTCACGGCCGCGCGGGCCAGGCCCAGGCTGTATTTGAGCGGGTGCAGATGGCCGGAGCGCGCGTCGTGGCAGCCGGCATGGAAACGCCGGCTGGCAATCCACTCGCCGATCTCCGCGGGAGGGATCCAGCGCAGCGGATAGTCGTAGACCTCGGCCATACGCTGCACCCAGTGCTCGAGCTCGGCGGCCTTGACGGCGCTCGTGGCCAAGCCCAGGAAGCCGTCCTGCCATTCGGCATCGATGTCGAAGCGGGCGCAGCGCTCGCGAATCAGGTCCAGCGCCTCGATGCTCATGGCCCAGATGCGGCGAGCCTCGTCCAGGCCCAGCTGCGCCTCGATGGTCGCCTGGTCGCAGGCCAGGCCGTGGATGGCTTGGCCGCCGTTGCGGCCCGAGGCGCCTCCACCGACGAGCCCTGCCTCGAGCAGCACGACCTCGTGGCCGCGCTGCGCCAGCTCCACCGCGGCCGAAAGCCCGGCCAGCCCGCCGCCGACGATGGCCACATCCGCGCTCACGGACTCGCTCAGCGCCGCATAGCCCGGGCCACGCTGCACGGTGGCCGCGTAATAGGAGTCCTGGGTCAGTTCACGATCGAGGGCGAGCAGCTTCATAGAGATGATTGCGGCGGTGCACCAGTCTAGGCTGGGCGGCACGCAATGTGGCGGCGCGCGCGCGCAGGCTAAACCCGATGTTTTGCAATCCAATGCTATAAATTGGGGAATATGAAGAATTCAATGCCTTCGAAGATCGATGAAGTGAAATTGGATGCGATTGACCGCAGCATCCTGAACGAGTTGCAGCGCGACGGTCGCCTGCCCAACCAGGAGCTGGCCCAGCGCGTCCATCTCTCGCCCTCGGCCAGCCTTCGGCGCGTGAAGCGTCTTGAGGAATGCGGCGTCATCGATCGCTACGTGGCCCTGCTCAATCCCAGAGCTGTCGGCAAACAGGGCACGAGCTACACCATCATCAACCTGGAGCGCATGACAACGGCCGCCCTGGCCGCATTTGAGGAAGCTGTGCTCGCCAGTCCCGATGTGCTCGACTGCTTTTATGTGGCCGGCGCCAACGACTACCTGATCCGCTTCGCCTATAAGGATGCCGAGGATCTCGAGCGTTTTCACACCCAGGTGCTGATGCAGCTGCCCGAGGTGGCGCGGTCGAACTCGATGCTGGTACTCAGGACCATCAAGAAGAGCACTGCATTCGAGCTCTAGGCGTGGCCGTACGCGACAGCCTGACCTGGATTTCTCGCAAAGGCCGCGGGACCCTGGCGTGGCGCTTTGGATGTGGACCTCAACGCTTGCCGAGGGCCTTGCGCACCACCGCCGCCAGCCGTCCGAACGCGGGTGCTATCTCCTCCTCCCGCACCGTGCCGTAGCCCAGTATCAGGCCGTTCAACGGCGCTGGCCGGCGCATCGAGTACAGCGACAGCGGCCGTGTGATGATGCCGGCGCGCAGGGCCTCGAGCGACGTGGCACGGTCATCCAACTCAGGCGGCAGGCCCAGCATCAGGTGCAGGCCGGCGTTGCCTCCGGCGACGGGTAGCCGCTCGCCGAACTGCGAGCCGATGGTTTCAATCAAGGCTGCGCGGCGGGCCGCGTAAACGGCGCGCATGCGCCGAATGTGGCTCGCGTAATGGCCCTCGGCGATGAAGCTTGCGAGCACGGCCTGCTGCAGGCTCTGGCCTTCGCGGAACAGCTCACCGAGCGCGCGCGCGAAGGCGTCCACCAGCTCCGGCGGCAGCACGAGGTAGGCCAGGCGCAGCGAGGGGAAAAGGGTCTTGGAGAACGTGCCCAGATAGATCACGCGCCCCTGGGCGTCGAGACCTTGCAAGGCGGGCAGGGGGCGGGCGTCGTAGCGGAACTCGCTGTCGTAATCGTCCTCGACCATCCATACACCGTGCGCGGCCGCGTACTCCAGCAGTTGGCGGCGCCGACCATGGCTCATCAGTGCGCCGGTCGGGTACTGGTGCGACGGCGAGCAAAACATCAGCTTCGGCGGCTGGCGGAGCTGCCGGGCCGAAGGCGCCATGCCTTCGGCATCGATCTCGACAGGCAGGGGATGCAATCCGGCATTGGCGAAGACGCTGCGCGCCCCCCAGTACCCCGGGTCTTCGAGCCAGACGCTATCTCCGCGGTCGGCGAGTAACTGGGCGATCAGGTGCAGCGACTGCTGCGTGCCGCTGGTGACGACGATCTGCTCGGGCACGCAGTTGACACCGCGCGTGCCTTGCAGATAGTCGGCAATGGCTTGACGCAGGCCGGCGTCGCCGCCACCCGTGGCGTAGCTCATCTGCTGCGGCGAGGCGCGCCGCCAGGTCCGCAGATGCAGGCGGTTCCAGACCGCGGTGGGGAAGAGTCGGACCTCAGGTACGCCGGGCACAAAGGCGCCCCATTGCTGCGAGCCGGCGCCGGCTCGCGCCAGCAACTCGCCGCCACGCCGGGACAGCGAAGCGGCACGCGGCGGTCGCACGGCCGTCGCCGTCAGGCGCGGCGCCAGCGGCGCCACATAGGTGCCGCGCCCGACGCCGGCCCGTACATAGCCTTCCAGCGCCAGCTGCTCGTAAACATGGACGACGGTGTTGCGTGCGATGCCCAGAGCCTGCGCCAGCACCCGCGTCGGCGGTAGTTTGCCGCCGGCACCGAGCGCTCCGTCGCGGATCCCGCGCTGCAAGATGGTGTAGAGCTGGCGATGGTCCGCGAGCGGGCTCTGGCGGTCAAAATGGGCCTGCACATAGTCCGGCAGGGCTACTTCAGGTCTCTTATTTGGTTCCATAAATATTCACAAATTGGATCCATTGGTAGTTCCAATCTAACCATAGACTGGGGCCATCCTAGATGGCCGGAGACCTTCCGCATGACCAGCAATACCAGCATCGACGCGCGCCGCGTCGCCGCCACGCCACGCGGCGTGGGCATTGGCTTTCCCTCTATCTATGCTCAGCGCGCGCTGAACGCCGAGCTGTGGGACGTGGAAGGACGTCGCTACATCGATTTCGGCTCGGGAATTGCCGTGCTCAATACCGGCCATTGTCATCCGCGAGTCGTCGCGGCGATCCGCGCCCAGCTCGACTGCTTCACCCACACGGCCTACCAGGTCGTGCCCTATGAAAGCGCCGTACACCTGGCCGAACGCCTGAACCGAATCACGCCGGGCTCGCACCCCAAGAAGACGGCCTTCTTCACGACCGGTGCCGAGGCGGTGGAGAACGCGATCAAGATTGCTCGTCACCATACGCGCCGCTCCGGCGTGATTGCCCTTGGCGGCGCCTTCCACGGTCGCACCTACATGGGTATGGCATTGACGGGCAAGGTCGCGCCCTACAAGCAGGGCTTCGGACCCTTTCCGGCTAGCGTCTACCATGTGCCGGCGCCGATCGCACTGCACGGCGTCAGCGTCGACGACTCGCTGCGCGCCCTCGAGCAGCTGTTCAAGTCGGACATCGAACCCGAGCAGGTCGCCGCCATCATCGTCGAGCCTGTGCAGGGCGAGGGCGGCTTCTACCAGCAGCCCCTGGATTTCATGCGGGCGCTGCGCGAGGTTTGCGACCGTCATGGCATCGTGCTGATCGCCGACGAGATCCAGACCGGCTTCGCCCGCACCGGCAAGCTGTTCGCGATGGAACATTACGACGTGCTGCCCGACTTGATGACCCTGGCCAAGAGCTTGGCCGGCGGCACGCCGCTGTCGGCTGTCTGCGGCCGCGCCGAGATCATGGACGCGCCCGCGCCTGGCGGCCTCGGCGGCACCTATGCCGGCAATGCGCTGGCCATCGCCGCCGCCCACGCCGTGCTCGACGTGATCGAGGACGAGCAGCTCTGCGCCCGCGCCGAGCGCCTCGGCGCCACGCTCAAGGCCAGGCTGGAGGGCCTGCGCACGGGCGTCCCGCAGATCAGCGATGTGCGCGGCCCCGGTGCGATGGTGGCGGTCGAGTTTGCCAAGGCCGACGGTACGCCGGACCCTGACTTCACCAAGGTCGTCCAGCAGCGCGCCAAGGATGCCGGCCTGCTGCTGCTGAGTTGCGGCACCTACGGCAATGTGCTGCGCTTTCTGTTCCCGCTGACGATCGAGGACGCGCTGTTCGAGGAGGGCCTGGCTATCCTCACCAAGGCCCTCAAGGCGGAGGCCTGAGATGCTCACGCTCAAGGACCCCGGCCTGCTGCGCCAGCAGGCCTATGTGGCCGGCGAATGGGTGGATGCCGACAAGCGCGAGGCCGTGGCCATCGTGCGCAACCCGGCCACGGGCGAGCAGATCGGCACAGTGCCGATGTGCGGCGAGGCCGAGACCGAGCGCGCCATTGACGCCGCCGACGAGGCCCAGCGCCGCTGGGGTGCGCAGCCCGCTCGGCAGCGCGCTGCCGTTCTGCGCAAGCTTAACGATCTCATGCTGGCGAACCAGGACGACCTGGCCCTGATTCTGACGTCCGAGCAGGGCAAGCCCTTGGCCGAGGCCAGGGGCGAGATCATCTACGCGGCTTCCTTCATCGAATGGTTTGCCGAGGAGGCGCGTCGCATCTACGGAGAGACGATTCCGGCGCCGATGGGGGACCGCCGCATCCAGGCGATCCGCCAGAGCGTCGGTACGACCGCCGCGATCACGCCGTGGAACTTCCCGATCGCAATGATCACGCGCAAGGTCGGCCCGGCACTGGCGGCGGGCTGCTCGATGGTCGTCAAGCCGGCCCTGCAGACGCCATACTCGGCGCTCGCCTTTGCCGTGCTGGCCGAGCGCGCCGGCGTACCGCCGGGCCTGCTGTCCATCGTCACCGGTTCGGCCAGCGAGATCGGCGGCGAGCTCACGCGCAGCTCGAAAGTTCGAAAACTCTCGTTCACGGGCTCGACCGAGGTCGGCCGCCTGCTGATGCGCCAGTCGGCCGACACGATCAAGAAGCTCTCGTTGGAGCTCGGCGGCAACGCACCCTTCATCGTCTTCGACGATGCCGACCTGGACGCGGCGGTCGAGGGTGCCATGGTCTCAAAGTTCCGCAACGCCGGCCAGACCTGCGTCTGCGCCAACCGCATCTATGTTCAGCGTGGTGTGCTCGAGGCCTTCAGCGCCAAGCTCGTGGCGCGGGTCGAGGCGCTCAAGGTCGGCGCCGGCGTGGAGGTCGGCGTCACCCAGGGCCCGCTGATCGATGTCAAGGCCGTGGCCAAGGTCGAGGAGCACATTGCCGATGCGCTGTCCAAGGGGGCGCGCGTGCTGACAGGCGGCAAGCGCCATGCGCTCGGCGGCCAGTTCTTCGAGCCCACCGTGATCGCCGGCGTGCACGCCGGCATGAAGGTGGCGCGCGAGGAGACGTTCGGCCCGCTTGCGCCCATCTTTGCCTTCGACACCGAGGCCGAGGTGCTCGCCTTGGCCAACGACACGGAGTTCGGTCTGGCTGCCTATTTCTATAGCCGCGACATCGGCCGCATCACCCGCGTGACCGAGCGGCTGGAGGCCGGCATGGTCGGCGTGAACACGGGCCTGATTTCCACGGCCGAGGCGCCGTTCGGCGGCATCAAGCAGTCGGGCCTGGGTCGCGAGGGATCGCGCCACGGGCTCGACGACTACCTGGAGATCAAGTACGTTTGCCTGGCCGGCATCGACGGTTGAGCCGTGCAGTGCACATCCGCGTCAACGACCGTGAGACCGAGGAGCCCATCGGGCCAGAACCCAATGGGCCCATTCGTCGTTGCTGCCTTGTTGTGGAGGCCGATCCCACGCCTCGCCGGCGCTCATTGAGACTTGCTGAATGAGACTTGCTGAAGTCGCGACATCACCAGAGTTCCGCTGGCTTGGAGCACGCCGTGATGATCGACGGACGGCGTTGCCATTGAATGCATAAATAACTGAGGTCTGCATCGCATGCAAATATGCAAGCTTCCTGTCTGTCCGATCGAACCTGAGGTGTACTTCTTGCCCCGCGAGAAGCTCATCTCCGGCAATCCCCGTCAAACGCTTTGGATGCACTACACCGATCCGACCAAGCAGTTCTTTGTTGGTGAGTGGCACAGTGAAGTGGGCAAATGGAAAATTGCTTACACCGAAGAGGAGTATTGCAAAGTGATCGAGGGCACGAGCGTGATCACTGACGACCAGGGCAATTCGATCACGCTCTCGGCGGGTGAGTCCTTTGTCGTCCCGCGCGGCTTTCACGGCACATGGGAGGTTGTCGCGCCCACGCGCAAGACATTCGTGCTCTATGACGCTGGCGAGCCCTGTCGTTGATTCAGCACTGTTTCTCAATTTGACGTTCTGCGCGATCCAGCTTGCAAACCGGCGCCCGCGCTTTGGCAAGCCTGACGGACTCAGCGGCGGCGTGGACATACACTTCGCCCAGGGCCGAGAGAACTCTTGGTGTCGAAGGCTCCTGGGAGGGGGCGCGCTTGGGTTCTACCGAGCGAGGTCTATCCTGGTGGAAGGTGGTTGCAGAAGTGCCTGGATTCGAAGATGCGGAACCCGACTCCGGCGTGTTTGATTGGGTCTGGCTAGGGGCTCACGCGTGTGCCATTCGCTTCGCGGGAGATGTCCGACTTGACCGCGATCGCCTTGACCGCGTTTGCCTTGACCGCGGCCGTGCGCGCGTCGGGGCGACGCGACGAAAGCTGCCCCGTGATTGTCGTAGCCAGCGGTCACAAGCCGCTGCCGTCGCACGTGAAGATCAGGGCGCGCATCCGCGGGGATTCAAAGCTGGCGCGCCAGCTTCTGGAACATGTCAATGAATTGAAGGGGGAGCTCGATTGAGCGCGTTGGTCTCGTTCACGCGGGTCTTGGCCTGCTTTGTGCTGGGTGTGGGTCTCCAGGCGGCGGCTGAGACGCCGGCCGTCGTGTCGGGCGCTGCCTCGGCGACCGCGTCGGCTCCGGTTCCGGCTTCGGCGCCGAAGCCGGAACCGACGCGCTCGCCCACTGACCCGCATCGCCGCGCCCACCTGACGCGCCTCTACGAGCGGCTGACGGTGGACGCGGAGGAGCTCAAGCGACAGTGCCGCTTCGAATCCGACATCGCCACGGCGCCACCGAAGGGCCAGGTCGCCCTGAGCTTCGATGACGGCCCTGAACCCGAGCAGACCGAGCGCATCTTGGAGGTGCTGGACCGCTTCGACATCCCGGCCACCTTCTTCTTCATCGGCGAGAAGATGCAGAAGTACCCCGAGCTGGTGCAGAAGGTGCTGGACAAAAAGCGCCACCTGATCGGCAGCCATTCCTGGTCGCACCCGAACTTTCACGACATCCCGGCAACCGAGCAAGCCAGCGAGATCAGCAAGGGCCTGGCCCAGATGCCGGATCAGGCGGCCCTCAAGATCTTCCGGTACCCCTACGGAAACTCCAGCTGCGCCGGCAACGAGCTGCTGCATGCTCAGGGCTACCACATCGTCGGATGGCATGTGGACACCTGCGACTGGGCCTTCGACCGCCATGGCACGGTCGATGCGCACGAGGCCCTGTCCTGTGGCGTGGGCTCGCAGTACCGCAGTGATTTCGTGGGGCATGTGGCCGCGGCCGTCAGGGCGCGGCGCGGCGGGATCGTGCTCATGCACGAGATCCACCCCAACACCCTGGCCAAGCTGTCCGAGCTGATCGAGGAGATCCGCAAGGACGGCTTCACCTTCACGCGTCTGGACGATCCGGCGCTGGCGGCGTCCTTGCGCTGACCAAGGGGCGGGCAAGCTTGCGCAAGACGTAGGCCGACACGCAGCCGGAGATCGCCCCGCTCAGGTGCGCGAAGGGGGCGATGGCGATGTCCCAGCCGCTGCGCGCTTGAGTGGCGGGGCCAAACGGATCCTCAAGCCAGAGCTTGAGAAGCAGGCCGGCGAACAGGGCGAGCGCGACCTTGCGCTCCCGGCCCGGTCTGGTTAGTAGCTCCATCGCAATGACGGCCACGCCCGCGTGCAGCACGCTCGACAAGCCGCCATAGCTGACCAGGTCGGGGCGCAGCAGCAGACCCCATTGCGTCAAGGGCCAGGCGATCAACCAGGCCACGCTGGAGCGCGCGGGCAGCCGTGCCACGGAGCCGAGCAGCCCCACGGCCGCACAGCCGGCCAGGTTGGCGATCAGGTGCTGCAGGCTCAGGTGCGCAAAGGGCGCGCTGAAGGCGCGCCAGGGCTGGTCCGGGTGCCACAACAGCTCATCACGGTCGAGCGGCCAGGCCAGCAAGGCCAGCGCCGCGAAGGCGCTGGCCGTGATCAGCCAAAGACGGCGCGCCACAGGGCCTTCACTGCCTCGCGTTGCAGCAGCAGCTCGGAGTCGGGCACCTGCGTGGGCTGCTCGTCCAGGCGGGCACGGTGCTGCACGCGGCGCAGCTCGCGGTACGCATCTGCAGAGTCCGTGCCCACGCCGGCCGGCAACAGGCCGACCTGCTCGGCGTGGCGCAGCAAGGCAATCACGCCGAAGTTGTCGAGCAGGCCCGGCTGAGCCTTGGCATGGGCCAAGATCAGGAACTGCAGGGCGAACTCGGCATCCATCATGCCGCCGGGGCTGTGCTTGAGATCGAAGAGGCCTTCGTGCTCGCGGTGTGCCGTGCGTACCTTCTCGCGCATGGCCATGACCTCCTCGCGCAGGGCCGCGCGGTCGCGCGGCGCGGTCAGCACGCTGCGCCGCACGGCTTCCACACGCTGCGCCAGATGCGCAGCACCGGCGCACAAGCGCGCCCGCGTGATGGCCTGGTGCTCCCAGGTCCAGGCAGTGTTGGAGCCGCGGCCGGTCTGGTAGTTCTCGAAGGAGGCCATGGAGGTCACGAGCAGGCCCGAGTTGCCGTTGGGGCGCAGGGCCGTGTCGATGTCGAAGAGCTCACCCGCCGCCGTGCGCACCGTCAGCCAGGTGATGAGCTTGCGCACAAAGCCGCCGTAGACCTCGGCCGCGTTCTCGTGCTCGTCGTCGAAGACGAAGACCACGTCCAGGTCGCTGCCGTAGCCGAGCTCCTTGCCGCCGAGCTTGCCGTAGGCCACGATGGCGAATTGTGGCTCGTCGCGGTGCTTCTTGGTGTGCAGGGCCCAGGCCCAACGGATGGCCACGCTCAGCACGGCGTCAGCCAGGGCGGAAAGATCGTCGGCCACTTGCTCGACCGTGATGCGGCCCTCGACGTCGCGCACCAGCGTGCGGAAGACCTCAGCGTGGTGGGCGCGGCGCAGGGTGTCGAGCAGGGCCTCTTCGCTGGCCTCGCCGGAGCGCTCCCACGCACGGTGGCGTTCCTCGAGTTCGGCAACGAAGGCCGCCGCGTCAAAGCGCTCTTGCAGCTGGCGAGAATCGGCCAGCTCGTCGATCACGCCCGGGTGCTGCATCAAGTAGCGCATGGGCCATCGCGCCAGGCCGAGCAGGCGCAGCAGCCGGGCCTGGACGGCGGGGCGCTCGTCGAGCAGGGCCAGATAGCTGTCGCGGCGCAGCAAGGGTTCGAGCCAGTCGACAAAGCGATGCGCGGCGTCCATGGGCACCTCGCCGTCGCGCACGGCCAGCGCGGCGCGGCCGATGAGCTTGGCAAGCCGCATCTTGGCGGCGTCGCGCAAGCCCTGCACGCGCGGCTGGGCGGCCCAGGGGGCGATCTTCTCGGCCAGCGCGGGCTGCAGCTTCTCGAGGAATTCAGGGCTGTCCACGGCCAGGGGCGGGCCGCCGCAGCCCTTGCAGCCGCCGCTGGCGGGCTTGGGTGTGCCGTCGTGGAGCAGGGCGTCAAACTCGGTGGCGACGAGCTCGCGCAGGGCAAGCAGCTTGTCGAGGAAAGCGCAGGACTCGGTCTTGCAGGCAAAGCCCATGCTCCGTGCGATCCAGCGCAGATCTTCGTCGCCCGAGGGCAGGCAATGGGTCTGCTGATCGTCCAGGAACTGAATGCGGTGCTCGGTGCGGCGCAGGAATTCATAGGCCTCGGCCAGCAGGGCCGCGGTCTCGGGCTTCATCAGGCCGCGCTGGCTCAGCAGCGTGAGCGCCTTGAGCGTCGAGCGCGTGCGGATCTCGGGGAACTGGCCGCCGCGCACGACCTGCAGCAGTTGGACGATGAACTCGATCTCGCGAATACCGCCGCGCGAGAGCTTCACGTCGTTGGCGCGCTCGGGCCGCCCGGCGGCGCGGCGCTGGGCTTCGTCGCGGACCTTGCGGTGCAGTTGGCGCAGGCCTTCGAACACGCCGTAGTCCAGGTACTTGCGGTAGACGAAGGGCGTGACCAGCGACTTGAGCGCCAGCACCCGCGAGCCGCCCACGCTTTGCAACGGCGCCACGACTCGGCTCTTGAGCCAGGCGAAGCGCTCCCACTCGCGGCCCTGCACGAGGAAGTACTCCTCCAGCATCGCCAGGCTCACCACCGGTGGGCCGGAGTTGCCGTTGGGGCGCAGTGCGAGGTCGACGCGAAAGACCTGACCGTCCTCAGTCACGTCGCCGATCAGGGCGTAGAGCCGCTTGGCGACGCGGCTGAAGTATTCGTGGGCGCTGATCACGCTCGGGCCTGCCGTCTGGCCGTCTTCCTCGTAAACGTAGATCAGGTCGATGTCGGAGGAGACATTGAGCTCGCGCGCGCCGAGCTTGCCCATGCCCAGGACCCAGAACTCGATCACGCGGCCCTGATCGTCCAGTGGCGCGCCATTGAGCGCGTCCTGCTCGCGGCGGGCCTCGGCCAGCGCGAGGTTCAGCGTTGCCTCGGCCAGTTGCGTCATGGCCAGGGTGACGTTGTGCACGGGCGCGGCTTGCTCCACGTCGAGCACGGCCAGGCGCTCGAGCACGAGATGGCGGGCCACCCGCAGGCTGGGCCCCAGGGCACGGCCGCCGGCCTGGAGCGTGTGCACGAGCGCGGTGATGCCGTCCCGATCCGGTAGGCCCGGTGGCAGCAGACCCAGCTCGGTGGCGTAGCGGCGCCGGATGCGCTGGACGAAGCGGCTGTGTTCGGCCGGGCACGAGGCTAGGGTGGCCGGGGAAGCTGGGAGCGTGGTCATAGAATTTGCAGCATCCGCCGCCGCGGCTCCGACAAGAATCAATTGCGCCTCCATTCCCATACCGCGTTCCGGCTCCGGCATCCGATCCGACTCATGATGCGTGTGCTTCGCTGGGCCTTGGTCCTGCTGGGCGTGGTCTGGGGGCTGATCCTGCTGGCCTGGCTGGTTTTGCAGTGGGCGATTCTGCCGCACATCGACGAATGGCGTCCGCGCCTGGAAGCAGAGGCCAGCAAGGGCTTGGGGGCTCCGCTCAAGATCGGTGCTATCCATGTCCGCACGGGTGGCTGGATGCCCACCCTGGAGCTGGCCGAGGTGCGCCTGCTTGACCCGAGCGGGCGCGAGGCGCTGAGCCTGCCCAAGGTCACGGCAACGCTGTCCGCCCGTTCGCTCGTGACGCTCCAACTGCGCTTCGAGCAACTGCTGGTAGACGGCCCGCAGCTTGAGGTGCGCCGCGACGCCAAGGGCCATGTCTTCATCGCCGGCCTGTCCGTGGACGAAGGCCAGAAGACCGATGCCGGCCAAGTCGAGGCCTTGTCCGACTGGTTCTTCTCTCAGGCCGAGTTCGCCATCCGCGGTGGGCGGATCCGCTGGGTGGACGAGATGCGCGGCGCGGCGCCGCTGGAGCTTGCTGACCTGAACCTCGTGCTGCGCAACAGCTTGCGCCGTCACGAGCTGCGCCTGGACGCCACGCCGCCGCCGGCCTGGGGCGAGCGCTTCTCGTTGCGCGGCCGCTTCCACCAGAAGCTGCTCGAGCGGCCCGGCGAGCTGCGCTTTTGGAGCGGCGAGCTCTACGCCGATCTGCCGCGCACCGACCTGCGCGAGCTGCGCCGTCACGTGGACCTGCCTTTCGAGCTTGACGAGGGCGATGGCGCCCTGCGCGCCTGGGTGGACTTCAGCGATGGCAGCCCCATCTCCGCCACTGTGGACATGGGCCTGCGCGCCGTCAAGCTCCGTGTCGCACCCACTGAGCCGCGCCTGGAGCTGACCCGCATCGAAGGCCGCTTGCAGCTGCGCCACGAGCGCCAACGGGACCGCCAGCAGATCGCCCTGCAGGCCACGCAGCTCGGCTTCACCGGCGCCGACGGCCTGCAGTGGCCGCGCTCCAACTGGGGCCTGAGCGTGAACCTGAGCCCCACCGCGCCCGACAAGCTGGACACGGCCCGGCTGCTCGGCGGCGAGGTTTCGGCCGAGCGGCTGGACTTTGCGCTGATGGCCAGCATCGCCGAACGTCTGCCCATCGGCCCGGCGCCCCGCGAGTGGCTGCGCCAGCTCGATCCACACGGCGTGGTGAGCGGGCTTTCGGCGCGCTGGCAGGGCGCGCTGGAGGCTCCCACGAGCTACCGCGTGCGAGCCCGGCTAGAGGGCCTGGCCGTGGATGCTCGGCCGTCGGAGGACTTGCTGCAGCTGGGCCGGCCGGGGCTGTCCGGCGCCAGCATCGCGCTCGACGCCAACGAGAAGGGCGGCACGGCGCAGCTTCAGGTCGAGCACGGCCATGTGGAGCTGCCGGGACTGTTCGAGGAGGCGGTCGTCCCCATCGATGAGCTGGCTGCGCAGCTGGAGTGGAAGCTCCAAGGCCAGCCACATCAGCTCGAGGTACGCGTCGCCGGCCTGCAGCTGCGCAATGCCGATCTGCAGGGCAGCTTCGACGGGCGCTGGCACAGCTCAGCGACGTCGGCGGGCTGGCTGGAGCTGACCGGGCGCATCGCAACGGTCGAGGCCACGCGCGTGCAGCGCTACCTGCCGGCCTTCCTGGTCGACACTCGCCACTATGTGCGCGGCGCCGTGCTCTCCGGCGAGGCCCGCAACGTCAACGTGCGGCTGCGCGGCGAGCTCAGCAACTTCCCGTTCGATTCGCCCGCGTCGGTCAAGGCAGGCGAGCAGTTCCGCATCGCCGCTGAAGCACGTGGGGTGACGCTGGCCTATGTGCCGCCCGAACCGGGGCAGCCGGCCACCTGGCCGCCTTTCGAGCAGGTGGAGGCCGGCCTCGTGTTCGAACGCGCTGGCATGCAGATCCGCAACGGTCACGCCCACGCTTACGGGTTCGAGCTCCAGAACGTGAACGGCGGCATCAAGGACCTCTCCAGTCGCAAGCCGGTGCTGGCTCTGGACGGCGCGGGCAACGGCCCCTTGCACGAACTGCTGCGTTACGTCCAGGCCTCGCCGGTCAATGACTGGACAGGCCGCGCGCTGGCCCAGGCGCGGGGTACGGGCAACGCGTCGCTCAGGCTCGGCATCGCCCTGCCGCTGACCGAGCTGGTCCACGCCACCGTCAAGGGCAGCGTGCAGCTGTCGGGCAACGAGCTGCGCCTGCGCCCCGATGTACCCCTGCTGGGCAATGCGCGCGCCAAGGTCGACTTCGACCAAAAGGGCGTGACTGTCAGCGCCGGCGTGGCACAGGTGCTCGGCGGTGAGGCCACGTTCGAAGGCGGCACGCAGAAGGACGGTTCGCTGCGCTTCACGGGTTCGGGCCTGGCCACGGCGGAGGCGCTGCGGCACGCGGGCGAACTCGGCGTGGTGCCCCGCATCGCCCAGGCTGCCACCGGACAGGCCGCCTACAAGCTGCAGCTCGGCTTCACGGGCGCGCAGATGGACCTCAGCGTGAGCAGCCCGCTCACCGGCATCGCCTTGAACCTGCCCGCGCCGCTGAACAAGGAGGCCGACGCGGTCCTGCCGCTGAGCGTCCGAATCGCGCCGCTGTCCGGGGGGCGCGACGAGTTGCGGGTGGACCTGGGCAAGGTCATCGCCATGCAGTACCAGCGCGACGTAGGCGGTGACACCGCCAAGGTGCTGCGCGGCGCCGTGGCCCTGCAGGAGCCGCTGCCGCCCTTGCCGCAGGCCGGCGTGATCGCCAAGGCCCGGTTCGGCCAGGTCAACGGCGATGCCTGGCTGGCGCAGCTTGGCAGCGGCGCTGGGAGTGGAGCTGGCGGTGGCGGTGGTGGTGGCGGTGGTGGTGGCGAAAGCGAGGCCCTCGACTCAGGTTACATGCCCGAGACCGTCGAGCTCACGGCGCAGAGCCTGCTGCTCACCGGACGCAGTCTCAAGCAGCTGACCGCCACCATCGGGCGCGTCGGCTATGCCAACGGGCTCAACGGCTGGAGCCTGCAGCTGGATGCCGAGCAGCTCGCCGGTCGCGTGGAATTGCAGATGAACCGCGGCGGCCAGCTTGCGCGCGTGCATTCACGACTGTCGCGCCTGTCGATCCCCAAGCAGGAGGTCGAGGCCGTGACCCAGCTGCTCGACCGTGGCATGGAGACCGAGCCCGGCCATGTGCCGGCTCTGGACATCGTGGCCGAAGATTTCGAGCTTCGCGGAAAGAAGCTCGGGCGGTTGGAGATCGCGGCGCAGGCGAGCGGCGCGGCGCGCGACTGGCGGCTGAGCAAGCTGGCCGTGCAGAACGCCGATGCCAGCCTGAGCGCCTCGGGCAGCTGGTCGGCCAAGGCGGGCGGTCCGCGCCGCACCGAGCTGGACTGGAAGCTCGAGGTGCAGGACGCCGGCAAGTTGCTGCAGCGGCTGGGTATGGGCGAGGTGCTGCGCAAAGGCCGGGGCGAGCTTGCCGGGCATATGGGCTGGACCGGATCGCCGCTGGCAATGGATTATCCGAGCCTGTCCGGCGAGCTGAAGCTCGCGCTCGACGCCGGCCAGTTCCTCAAGGCTGAGCCTGGCGTGGGACGGCTGCTGGGCGTGCTCTCGCTGCAATCACTGCCGCGGCGCCTGCTCTTCGATTTCCGCGACGTGTTCTCGGAAGGCTTCGCCTTCGATGGTGTGACGGGTGACGTGGCGATCTCGCGCGGCGCCGCCAGCAGCACCAACCTCAAGGTGCGTGGCGTGCAAGCCGTGGTGCTGATCGACGGCCACACCGATCTCGCCGCCGAGACGCAGGACCTGCGCGTGCTCGTGGTGCCGGAGATCAATGCCGGTGGGGCCTCGCTGGCCTATGCGGCCGTGAACCCCGTGATCGGCCTGGGCACTTTCCTCGCGCAGCTGCTGCTCTCCAAGCCCATGGCCGAGGCCGGCACGCGCGAGTTCCACATCACCGGGACCTGGGATGATCCCAAGGTCGACAAGGTCGACAAGGTCGAACGCACGCCAGAGCCGGAGGTCAACAAGTGAGGATCGCCGCCGTTCAAATGGTGTCCACGCCCGACGTGGCGCGCAATCTTGCCACTGCGCGCCACCTGCTCGAGGAGGCCGCCGGTCGCGGTGCCAGCATCGCCGCGCTGCCCGAATACTTCTGCTTCATGGGCCAGCTCGACACCGACAAGCGCGCGCTGGCCGAGGATGAGGGGGACGGCCCGATCCAGGCCATGCTGGCCCAGGCCGCGCGAGAGCTCGGCCTGTGGATCATTGGCGGGACCGTGCCGTTGCGCGGTGAGGGCCGCGACAAGTTGCGCAACAGCTGCCTCGTGTTCTCGCCAGAAGGCCGGGCCGCGGCGCGCTACGACAAGATTCACCTCTTCTGCTTCGACAACGGCCGCGAGCGCTACGACGAGGGCCGCGTACTGGAGCCCGGCTCTCGGGCCGTGGCCGTGGAGACGGCCGGCCTGCGCTGCGGGCTCTCGGTTTGCTACGACCTGCGCTTTCCCGAGCTCTACCGGGCTCTGGGCCCCTGCGACTTGATCAGTGTGCCGTCGGCCTTCACCTACACCACGGGCGAGAAGCACTGGGAGTTGCTGCTGCGCGCCCGTGCCGTCGAGAACCAGTGTTACGTGATCGCCGCCGCGCAGGGCGGGCGGCACGAGAACGGCCGACGCACCTGGGGTCATTCCATGGTTGTGGATCCCTGGGGTGAGATGCTGGCCTGCGTGCCAGAGGGCGAGGGTCTGGCCGTGGCAGAGTTCGATCCGCAGCGGCTGCGCCAGGTGCGCGAGCAGCTACCGGCCCTGCAGCACCGGGTTTTTTAGGCCTACTGAAGCCTCAGAGCCATCAGGTCCTTGAGCGCCGTCACGAGGTTGTTGCGCACGGCGTCCTCGTTGGCCAGGCGCAAGCGCTCGGGCTGGGAGAGCATCGCGTCGGTGAAAGCGGCGCGGCCCGTGGTGCGCAGCGTGCGCTCGTAGACGAGCTTGCCGTCGATCTGGTCCACGAGCTGGTAGCGCACTGAGATGCCGACCTCCGGCGCCGCGGCCACCAGGGGCTGCATCAGGGCAATGATGTGGGCCTTGAGCAGGAAGCGCGGCGCGTTCTTGCCCGCGGGCGGGGCCGGTGGCACCATGCCCACGCCGCGCAGCGAGTCGTCGAGCGCGTTCTCAAAGGCCATGGCGCTGACGGCCGATCCCCACCAGAAGCTCGTGTTTTCGCCGCCCTGCACATGCTCGAGCATGACGTTGAACTTCAGCGCGTCCGGCACCCAGGTGCGCAGTTGCAGCAGCTCGGCCTTGTCCACGGTCATGGTCATGGACTGGGAGGGGGCACCGCAGCCAGCCACGAGTGCCGCAGCGATGAGGACGACGGGAGCGAACAGCTTGGCCATGGTGGGCCTAGGGTAGTCCTTTCGGGGACTTGGTGTTTTCCCGATCAGGCATGGCTTTTGGGTTCATTTGCTCGCAGGCCTAGACTGCTTGGCTTTCAACCTGACACGTCCCTTGCCATGAGATTCAAACTTGCTGGCGCCGGTCTGGCGCTGATGACGGCATTTTCCTCGTTGCACGCCGCTGACGCCCCGCTGGGCCCCGTGACCAACCCGTTGTGGCTGCGCCAGAGTGCCATTTCGCCTGACGGCAAACAGATCGCCTTCACCTTCCAGGGCAATCTCTATCTCGTGCCCGCCGGCGGCGGCGCGGCGCGCCAGCTGGTGGCCAACGGCCACCACAGCACAGCGCCCGTGTGGTCGCCCGACAGCAAGCTGCTGGCCTATGCGGCCGACGTCTACGGCAACAACGACATCTTCCTCGTCTCCGCCGAGGGCGGACCCTCGCGCCGGCTGACCCAGCATTCGTCCCCAGAAACGCCGATCGCCTTCTCGGCCGACGGCAAGTCGGTGCTGTTCTCGGCCCAGCGCCAAGACGTCCCCACGAGCATGGCCTTCCCGTCGCCCGCCATGGGCGAGCTCTACGAAGTCAGCATCGAGCCCGGCCGCCGTCCCGAGCAGATCTTCAGCGTGCCGGCCATGGCCGGCCAGTTCAACAAGTCGGGCACCCAACTCGTCTACGAAGATTGGAAGGGCTACGAGAGCGCCCTGCGCAAGCATCACATCTCGCCGGTGGCGCGCGACATCTGGCTCTGGGACGCCAAGACCGGCGAGCACAGGAAGCTCACCAGCACCGGTGGCGAGAACCGCAACCCGGTCTGGTCGGCTGACCAGAAATCGGTCTACTACCTCAGCGAAAAGAGCGGCTCGCTCAACGTCTGGAAGATGCCGCTGGACAAGCCCGAGGCCACCCGGCAGGTCACGCACTTCACCAAGAACCCGGTGCGCTTCCTCTCGATGGCGGCCGACGGCACGCTGTCCTTCGGCTATGACGGCGAGCTCTACACCCTGAGCGCCGATGAAGGCACGCCGCAAAAGGTGGCCGTCAGCATCGCTGCGGAGACCCTGGTTCCCAGCGTGGAGAACCTCAAGCTCTCCGAGGGTGCCACCGACATGGCCGTCAGCCCCGACGGCAGCGAGGTGGCCCTGGTGGTCCGCGGGCAGGTGTTCGTGGCCTCCGCGGAATTCGGCAACACGCGCAGCATCACCGAAGGCCCGGGCCAGAATCGCTCCGTGAGCTTCAGTCCCGATGGCCGCAAACTGCTCTATGCCTGCGAGCAAGACGGACAGTGGAGCCTGTGTGAGGCCGCCATCGCCGGCGACAAGAAGACCGTGCCGAGCTTCTTCAACGCCCCGCGCGTGACCACCAAGGTGCTGCTCGCCAACGGCCACCAGGCTTTCCAGCCGAGCTACTCGCCCGACGGCAAGCAGGTGGCCTATCTGCAGGACCGCGCCGCCCTGCACGTGCTCGACGTGGCCACGGGCAAGACCCGTGAAGTGCTGTCCAGCGAGTGGAATTACTCCTACTCCGACGGTGACCTGAACTACGACTGGGCGCCCGATGGCAAGAGCCTGCTCGTGCAGTTCGTGGACCGCAACCGATGGGGCCAAGAAGTCGGCGTGGTGCCGGCCGACGGCTCGGGCAAGCTCGTCAACCTGACCAACAGCGGCTACGACGACCTGCATCCGGTCTTTGGCCGCCAGGGCCAGGTCATGGTCTGGACCACCGATCGCCAGGGCCTGCACGGCAATGGCGGCGGCGCGCGCAACGACGCCGACGTCTACGCCATGTTCCTGACCCGCGCCGCCTTCGACCGCTACAAGCTCGACAAGGCCGAGTACGCGCAGCTGAAAAAGCGTGAGGAAGACGAGAAGAAGGACAGCGGCAAGAAGGACGCGGACAAGGCCGATGCCAAGAAGGAAGACAAGAAGGAAGGCAAGAAGGAGGAGAGGAACGAGGACAAGAAGGACGACAAGAAGGACGAGGCCGTCAAGCCCGTCATCATTGAAATGGAGGGCCTGGAGAGCCGCACCGTGCGAGTCTCGCAGACCTCCGGTGACATTCGCGACTACGTGATGTCCTCCGACGGCGAGCAGGTCTTCTACGTCACCAAAGCCGGCGAGGGCTATGAGCTCTGGCAGGCCCGGCTGCGCGACAAGGAAGCCAAGCGCGTGAGCACCATGCCTGGTGGCGGCCATGGCGACGCCGTGGCCATCGCGCTGGACGCCAAGGGCGTCAACGCCTTCGTGCTGGCCGGCGGCCGCGTCCAAAAGTTCAAGGTGCCTACCGACGACAAGAGCGAGGTCAAGACCGAGCCCGTGAAGTTCAGTGCCGAGCTGCGCATCGACAACGCTGCTGAGCGGGCCCAGATGTTCGACCACGTCTGGCGCCAGACCCAGGAAAAGCTCTACGACAAGTCCATGGGCGGCGTGGACTGGGCCTACTACCGCAAGGTCTACGCGCGCCAGCTGCCCTTCGTGGCCGATGGCCCCGACTTTGCGGAGCTGCTCAGCGAGATGCTGGGCGAGCTCAACGTCTCGCACACTGGCGGCAGCTACCGCAACGCCGCGCCGAACGGCGACGCCACCGCACACCTGGGCCTGTTCTTCGACCAGGGCTACAAGGGCGCCGGTGTGAAGGTGGCCGAGATCATCGAGGGTGGCCCGCTGGACACGGCCGAGAACCAGGTCAAGCCCGGCATGGTGATCGAGTCCATCGACGGCGCGGCCATCGCGCCGGGCGCCGAGTTCGACTCCTTGCTCAACCGCAAGGCCGGCAAGCAAGTGGTGCTGGAGGTGCTGGATCCGGCCACGGGCAAGCGCTTTGAACAGCTGGCCAAGGCCATTGCCCAGAGCGCCGAGCGCGAGCTGCTCTACAAGCGCTGGGTGCGCAAGGAGCGAGCCCTGGTCGACAAGCTTTCTGGCGGACGCCTGGGCTATGTGCACGTGCGCGGCATGAACGACGCCAGCTACCGCCAGACCTTCGCCGAGGCCTTGGGCCGCGCGAGTGGCAAGGAGGCGCTGATCGTTGACACCCGCTTCAATGGCGGCGGCAACCTGCACGACGAGTTGGCCACCCTGCTCTCGGGCCAGCGCTACCTGGAGTTCATGCCCCGCGGCCAGAGCCTGGGCTGGGAGCCGGTTGGCAAGTGGACCAAGCCCTCGGCGGTGCTGGTGAGCGAGAGCAACTACTCCGACGCTCACCTCTTCCCTTGGACCTACAAGCACCTCGGCATCGGAAAGTTGATCGGCATGCCTCTGGCCGGCACCGGCACGGCCGTGTGGTGGGAAACCATGCAAGATGGCGCCACCGTTTTCGGCATCCCCGAGGTCGGTTTCCGTGCCGCAAACGGCGAGTACATGGAGCGGGCGCTCATCACGCCCGACATCGTCGTGCCCAATGACAAGGCCAAGCTCGATGCGGGCACGGACCAGCAGCTCGAAGCGGCCGTGAAGTCGCTGCTGTCCAAGTAAGCACGTCTGTCATGCATGCAGGGCCGGCTGCAAGGTCGGCCCTTTTCCATTTCTTGCGCGGCCCGGTTCCAAGGTCACACAAACGCAGTACGCTCCAGCCTCATTTCCAACTGGAGGTCCCAATGAAGAGAGTCACTGGCATTGGCGGAATCTTCTTTCACGCCAAGGACCCGGCCGCCCTGCAGGCCTGGTACAAGCGCCATCTCGGCATCGACGTGCAGCCCTGGGGCGGTGCGGCCTTTGAGTGGGCCGACGAATCGGGCCAGCCCTTCAAGGGCACGACCGCCTGGTCCATTGGTGCCGCGGGCAGCGATCATTTCGCGCCCAGCAAGGCGAGCTTCATGGTGAACTATCGCGTCGACAATCTGGTCGCCCTGCTGCAGGCGCTTCGCGAAGAGGGCTGCAACGTTCTGGAGAAGATGGACGATTCCGAGTTCGGCAAGTTCGGCTGGGTCATCGATCCCGAGGGCAACAAGGTCGAGCTATGGGAGCCGCTGCCGGGGCAGTGAGGGCCAATAGGGACCGGGCTGACGCGGGAGCGTAGCGGCCGCCGATTGGCATTTTTCCCATCTGCGCATGGCACCCGCCTCGGGTTTCCCGGGGCTCGTCGCTGCACCTCGCGGTGATAACTTCGCGCCCGCATAAAAACGATCGGGGAGCTTGCGGGATGGCTTGGAGTTTCAGTCGTGCGGTGACGCATTCAGCGCTCACCTTGGGCTTGTGCGTGCTCGTCTCAGCCTGCGGTGGCGGGGGCAGTAGCTCGCCGCCGGCCCCGCCCACCATCTCTGCTCAGCCGCAGGCAGTCAGCGTTGCTGATGGGCAGACCGCGACGCTGAGCGTCAGCGCCAGCTCCGGTGCGCTGCTCAGCTATCAATGGCAGCTCAATGGCGCTGCGGTCACCGGCGCTACCGGCGCCAGCTACACGACGCCGCCCCTGGTCTACGGCACGAACTACCCGTACAGCGTCGTGATCAGCAATGCGGGTGGCAGCGTGACCAGCCAGGTTGCCGCGATCACCGTCACGCCGGTGGCGCCGAGCATCTCGATGCAGCCGACCAGCGCGAGCATTGCCGACGGCTCGGACGCCGGCTTCGGCGTGAAGGTCAGCGGCTCGCAGCCGATCGGCTACCAATGGTTCCGCAACGGCGTGGCGATCTCGGGGGCGAACCAGAGTTCGATCACGCTTTCGCCCGTGCAGCTGTCCGACAGCGGTGCCTCGTTCACGGTTCAGATCAGCAACGTCGCCGGCAACGTGACCAGCCAGGCTGCGCAGCTGACGGTGACGCCGGTGCCCGCGCAGATCACCGTGGCACCCGCGGACCAGACCGTGCTCGACGGCGCGACGGCCAGCTACAGCGTCAAGGCGATCGGTTCCGCGCCACTGAGCTACCAGTGGCAGCTCAATGGCAAGAACATTACCGGCGCCACGTCGGCGAACTACAGCTTTGCTGCGTCGTATGCGCAGAGCGGCGGGCAATTGGCCGTGGTGGTCAGCAATGCCTACGGGACCGTCACCAGCACGCTCGCCGCGCTCAAGGTCACGCCCCTGGCACCTGTGATCTCGACGGCTCCGCAGAACTACACGGCCGGATTGGGGGCGGCGGTCAAGTTCACCGAAGCGGCGACTGGCACGCAGCCGCTGAGCTATCAGTGGCAGGTCAGCCGCGACGGCGGCTCGACGTGGACCGACATCAGCGGCGCCACGGCCACGAGCTACACCATTGCCAGCATCGGCCTGACCCACGCGAACAACCAGTACCGCGTGACAGTCAGCAATCCGGCCGGTTCGGTGCCCAGCCCGGCGGCGATCATGACGGTCACGTCCAACGTGCAGATCCTCGGGGGCACGCCGGGTGGAGTCGGCTATGCGGACGGCAACGGCGCGCAGGCGCGCTTCAACTGGCCGGCCGCGATCATGCCGGACCAGAGCGGCAATCTGCTGGTGGCGGACTCTGCCAACAATGTGCTGCGCAAGGTGAGTGCGACCGGCACGGTATCGACCTATGCGGGACAAGTGGACCAGCCGACACCCGCAGATGGCAACCTCAACTCGGCGCGCTTCAACTTTCCGGTGGCGTTGGCCAGGGATGGCGCGGGCAACACCTACGTGGCCGAGTCATGGGGTATCCGCAAGATCACGCCGGACGGTTCCGTGTCGACACTGGCCGGCGTGCGTTTCACCGCGGGGAGCGCGGACGGTCCAGGCGCCAATGCCCTGTTCAGCCAGATTACCGGCATGGCCGTGGACTCCGCCGGCAATCTGATCGTGATCGACGGCGGCAACAACCAGACGATCCGCCGGGTTACGCCCGACGGCCAGGTCAGCACCCTGGCCGGCACCGCCGGAAAGACCGGTCATGTCGACGGCCAGGGCGCTGCGGCGAGCTTCAAAGGCCTGAGTGCCATCGTCATCGACCCCGCGGACAACCTCTACGTCACAGACAGCAATTCAATCCGCAAGGTTACGACCGCAGGCGTGGTGAGCTTGTATGCGGGGTCGCCGGACACCGCGGGCTTATCGAACGGCAACTATCTTTCGTCCCTCTTCAACAACCCGCGAGGCCTGGCCCTGGACGTCGCCGGCAATTTGTATGTGGGCGATTACACGGCCGTCCGTGTTCTTGGCGTCAACGGGCTGGTCTCTACCTTGGCCGGGACCGACAACTGGATCGCAGGACTCGAACATGACGGTGTTGGAGGCGCAGCCGTCATTCAGGGCCTGCTTGCGCTCACCATGCTGCCAACGGGCGACCTCGCGTTCACCGAGGCCGGAGGCGCGGTGCGCCGGGTGTCGATGACTGGCCAGGTCACGACCTTGGCGGGAGTGAATGGGCAAGGTAGTGGCGACGTCGACGGTCCGCTCGCCGGCTCGTCCAGTCCTGCCACCTTCGGTACGACCAATTCCGTTGCTGTGGATGCCGCGGGCCAGACCTACGTCAGCACGATCTATGGGGTGCGCAAGATCGACGCGCTAGGCAACGTGACGACGATCCGGCTGCCCTCGTCTTCTTTCCTTTGCGGATATCAGACCACGCTCGCCACGGACCGACTTGGCAACCTCTACATCAGTGCTTACAACTGCGATCAGATTTTCAAGCTGACCCC